>Ga0208434_1000166_pt1 | contig 36387 bp, 30 predicted proteins | sample 13_taG_FD_184086 | JGI IMG/M metagenome (GOLD analysis project Ga0208434, IMG submission 184086) | Marine viral communities from the Subarctic Pacific Ocean - 13_ETSP_OMZ_AT15268 metaG (SPAdes) (version 2) | ecosystem: Environmental > Aquatic > Marine > Oceanic | place: Pacific Ocean | collected... | reverse complement strand
TTTTATTTTTAAACTAACATAATTATTACCTTGTCTTAAAAAGAATACCTTACCATCTAAGTCAGGTATAATATTAAACTGGTTATCAGGTTGTAATCCAAATGCTCTATCTACTAGTCTATCCCCAGAAGAAGTCTCTTCTTTGCTACCTAAAGCATCTGCTTCTTCCATAACCTCTAATAAATCTCTTAGAAAGTCGACATCTAAAAAATTAATATCTAATTCTGTAAATTCTAATTCTCGCTCTGCGGCTTTACCCAAATCTTCAATTTCTAAAAGGTCCTTGTCTAAACCGTCAAAGTCTAATAGTCCACCGTCGCCTTTTAGTTCTTGTATTTGTTCTTCTTTTGCTACTGTTATTTCTTTTGGTTCGCTTACAATAAACATATTGTCTATTTGATTTAAATCCAAGTCTACTAATATTACAGGTTGCGTTGGTGCTTGTTCAAACGTACTCACCATTACAGCCTGAAAGGCTTCTTCCAATGTTACTGTTCCGCCGTCATTAGTAACTGTTATACTACCACTGGGTCTACACCCTTCTTCTAATCTAACTGCATCATTGCAATCAGCATCTGGTAGTAATATTACTAAACTTCTACCCAGTTCATCAACTGTGGTAGTAAAATCTGTTCCCCTAATACCGATTGTAGCAGTAGGAGTTTGTATAACTATATTTTCTTTTGGAACTAATCCTAATCCACCTGTGGCAAATCTGGCTGTACCCTGTACAAAGTTCATTGCCATTTTACTTTTACTTGGATCTGGGTCATACACATACTCGTCTATTTCCATATATGTATGTTCGGTTAAACTAACCTGGGTTTCGTCAACAAACTGTATTTTTAGCCTGCCGTTTTCTGTTTCAACTTCGTCAAAACTTACTATGTCTGTTTCTAACGTTGCTGTTAGTTCTTCACCTGAAAGGCGAAATATGTTGCCTTTTTTTCCACTTTGTTCAATTATGCCGCCGATTGGTTCGGCGGCATAAACGTTTCCTATTACAATTAGTAAAACTGCGACTAAAAGATTAGTCGGTTTGTTTAATACTAACTGAAGCATTTTCGCTGTCTAACTCGACATTAATAATACCGTGACATGCAGGGTTACAAGTTGTAGTCATATCCTGAGTGAACTGGAAATCACCATCACTACCTGTCAGGTCTAATGTTAAACTGTGATCACTGTTACCGCTTTGCTTAGTAGCAAAGTCATTGTCATCACCTGTAATATCAAAGTTCCATACAACGTTGTCAGCATCAACTAAGATACCTACCATTGTACTTGTACCTGTACAGTTTGTTCCACAAGTGTCACCTGTTCCAGCCGCCGCCCAAACTTTAGCATTAGCAAAAGATGAGTCGAAATCGTTTCTGTCACCTAGTATTACTAAATCAAAGTTTAAACCTTCTGCACTGGCATTTTCACCTATACCTATGTCAAATATGTTACCGTCACCCTGAATGCTTGAAAGCATATCAGCATTGTCGGCACTATTATCACCTACATCAAAATCAAAAATGTTACCATCTCCTAGATTGTAAAAATCTAAAACACTTGATCCTGAACCATCTAAAACAAGTGCACCAAAGAAATCATTGTTGTCACCGTCTTGTATAAGGTCTAATATAATATTATTACCAGTAAGTATTAAGTCTGTTGATGCTGAACTATTACCAGATACAGTATTACCTGTTCCTGCTTGTAAAATTGTTAATACAAGGTTATCACCTTCTTGATCTATTAACACTTCGTTATCATCAGCAATTACTGGGTTGGACATAAGTCCTATTAATGCGAAGATACCAACCGCTAAGTTTTTAATTATCTTCATTATTTTTCTCCAATATTGGTTTTATTATCATTCTTTAAAAGAATGCGTTTCCACAAAGGTAAATCATTTGGGTCTTTAGAGTACTGTTCTTCATCTTCCTCGTCAGTAAGATTGCCTGCATCTTTGAGACTCAACCAGTATGCTTGTTCTTGTTCTGCAACTTGTTGGTCCCAATCCTCAGGATAAACAATCTTCCAATATCCTCTTTCATCACCTTGCTTAATAAGTTCTAACACCGCGGCCTCGATCGCTGATCTAACTGCAAATGTTACACTTTCATTCTGTGTCATACCGCTTTCAAGTTCTAACAAACGAGTATCCATATCTACAAATCTAAATACGTCTCCTGCTTGTCCTGAACTTAAAACAGTCTTTTGTGTTTGCACATTTAATATCACTTCGCCTGTGAGTGTGGAAACGGCTCTTAATGATATAACTATGCTATCTCTTCGATATTGGTTTGTTGTCCCAATACCCAAATATCTTGCCCCTGTACCTCCTGATTCAATATTAGTGTCGTATCCTATAACACCACCTTCTAATATCATACCAGCAAATAACATTGGCTGTAGTTCTTGAAACTCCTCTAATCCGTTCTGCTTGGCAGTTTCGGATCTAGTACTTCGAACTATTTGTCTTTCTCTAACTAAGTTATCTAAACCTAGTCCTCTTTCAACTACTCTAAACCAAGTTCCTTTGGCATCACTACCTGAACCTGCCGCCTTTAGAGCGTCTACTAATAAACTTTTTGCGTCTTGCGTAACTGCTGTACTAAAACTAGCAACTCCGTCTTGACTTTTTCTTTGTCCTGTGCCATCACCAAATTGATATATGGCAACCACAGGCATAACTTCTGCCGGTGGCAAATATCGTAATTTTCTATATGTGGGTAGTTCTACTTTCTTGGGTTCTTCAACACACTCAAGAAAATCCGTTTGGCACATCTCATCGCCCGGAATAGCGATACTGGCACAACCACTCAAATATAAAACACCTATTAGTGCTATTAAAATATTTTTAGTCAAATTATCCGCCTGCTATTTGTCCTATACCAATTGGTATTTCTATTGTTGTTATTGATCCATCTGGGTCTACAATAGTAAGTTTTATTACCTCTAAACCATCTGCATTTGTTATAACTTCATAAGTCACTGTGTTACCTTCAATATCAAATGCTCCACTTGTTGACCCTGTACAACTGATTACTGTTGCAGGATCACAAAACATACTGTCAACCAATCCTTTAGAAATTTGTGAATAAATCCTACTCTCCAAATTTCTAATAAATTTATTGATCGTGCTGTTTTGATCTGCTCGTTCAGCCGCCTTTAGTGCCGCTTCTATATCTGCTTTAATTTTATCCTTACGTGACTTTTCCTGATTCTCAATAGTTAAATAATGAGCTCCTGTTCCTGCACCACTAAAACTAGGATTTTTAAATTTGAATTTAATTTCGTCTGATTGTACACTAAAACTAAAAATTGCTAATAAAAATGTAACTGGTAATATTAATTTCATTTCTTCTTCCCTTCCTGTTTTTCTAGAGCCTCTTTCATTCTGGCTTGCTCTAGTATTTTTTGTGTTGCTTTATATTCCAACACTACATTTACTTTCTGTTGTAAACGTATCATATCTTGATCCAACATACGAGTTTTATCTATTACTCTAATTAGAGCAAAATGCATATCTTCTAACGCAGGATCTATATGTTCGCCAATAAAGTTCCATATAAAATAAATGAAGTAACCAAGTCCTACAGTCATTACAACTGGAAAACCAAAGTCAGAAATTATTTGTCCTAAGTCCATTAATCTCTCCTTGCATCAACCTTGCCGTCTTCAACAAAGTTTTCTGCACGAGCAATTCTTTCTATATCAGGTCTTAATTCTAAAGCACTACTAACTAGTAAATCAATCTTCATCATTTCATTACTCATTGTACTTGCTCTGGCTTCTAAACTTTTACAAAAAATCGTAAGAGTCTTAACCTGATCTACGATACCTTCCATTATTTGTTTAATTACTAAAAAGATAAAAAAGCCCATTGCCATACTTCCGGCGATTGGTGCTCCTACCTCGGCTATCAAATTAAAGATATCTTCCATATTATTCTCGTTTGTGTGTTACTCTTGCTAGTATTTATCACTTCTAGAGCCAATATTTTTAGTCAAAAAAAAGGAGCACCTTAATGCTCCTTTTAAATTTGTTTTGGTTTACATCATGTTTACTAAAACTTCTATAACTCCGTTATCATCACCTTCTTTGGCTTCAATTGCTTTACCAATTATTCTACCTGCTGATGCATTGTTATCTGCTTTAGCATGTCCTGGGACACTTGAACTAACCATTAAGTCACCTTTAGCAACTGGACCTGTTACCTTACATGGTACACGTCCTGCTAATGCTACTGGAGAGCCTTCTGCTTCTGCGTTCATTAAGTGTGCTGGGTCTGTTGATATAACACCTGCTACTGCATGACTTGAGTCTTCTTCACATTCTGTTATTTCAAATTCACCACCAAACACTACAACTGTTCCTGGTTCAATATCTGAATCACCTTTGTATATCTCAGCCAAGTCAGCATATTGAGCGTTCGTTGCCGTTGCAGTAATTGTTCCTGCACTAAAGTTACCTGAACCATCTCTTGCTACAACCTTACTTGCTGTATTGGCCGATGTGGCATCAACTGCAATATCGTCTGCATTAACAGTCATATATGAACCTGCGCCTACATTAAGTGTAACTCCACCACTAGAACCACCTCCTGTAAGACCTGATCCTGCTGTAACTCCAGTAATATCACCTGTTGTAGTTGTATAACCATAACTTGTAATTTTATCTTGAATTGCCGCCGCTGTCATAAGTACTGAGTCACTATCACTAAATGATTCTGTGCCTAACTGTATAGACGCTCCTGCAAAGTCACTAACTGCTAAGTCAGGAAGTCTAGCACTATTTAAAGTACCTGAACTAATATTACTTGCACTTGTTGTATCTACTGTTGCTGATGTGGCCAATCCACTAACTGCATCACTGGATATAGCAATATCAACACTACTTGCCGCTGTAACACGTCCGTCTGCATCTACTGTAAATTGTGCAACACTATCAGCATCACCGTAAGTTGCCGCTGAAACACCTGTTGATGCAAGTTGTGTAGCACCAATTGATCCAGCAGTAACACTTACTGCACCACTACTTACTGTAATTGCAGTACCACCTGTTATTGCCGCTTGAGCTCTAGCATCTGTATAATATAAATTACTTGAACCTTCATCTAAGTCGTCTGTAACAGCCGCTGCCATCTTAACATCAAATCTAGCATCTGCTCTTGCTGATGTATGATAAAGGTTAGTTGAACCTTCACCTAAATCATCAGTGTCTTTATTTGCTAAACTTAGGTTTGCACCTGTTGCCGCCGCCACTCTGGCATCTGCTCTAGAATCTGTATAATATAAGTTACTTGAACCTTCACTTAAATTATCAGTATCTTTAGCACTAAATCCTGCATCTACCCTAGCATCTGCTCTTGCATTTGTGTAATATAAGTTACTTGAACCTTCACTTAAATTATCTGTATTAGCCGCCGCTATTCTGGCATCTGCTCTTGCATTAGTAAAGTAAAGATTTGAGCCTTCTGCTAAATCACTTGTGCTTGTTGATAATGCATAGTATGTAGAACCGTCATTTGTAAATTCCCAAGTATCTGTACTTTCGCCCCATCTTAATGTGACGTCTGCTGATGTACCTCTATTAACTTGGATACCAGCATTTTCAGTTGGAGTACCTGATGCATTATTGTTTAGAATAATAATGTTGTCATCTACAGTAAGGGTTTCTGTATTAACAACTGTTTGCGTACCATTAATAGTTAAGTTACCATTAAATATAGCATCATTACTAAATGTTTTAGCACCTGCAATAGTTTGAGCACCTGTAGTTCTAACAATAGTATTATCTACTGCAAATTCACCACTAGAAACATCTAATCCGTCACCAGCAGTTAAATGAGCTCTAACTTCACTAGCACTTGGACCTGTGTAAGTAATAACACCTGTACCACTATTATATGCTAATGAACCGTCGCCACCTGCATCAGTAACACTAATTGCCGCTCTTGCTCTTGCTGATGTATGATATTGATTATCGCCTTCTGTTATATCTGTTGTAGTTAATGTTTCACTAATTGTTATAACACCACCTGCATCATTATAATTTACAGATATATTACCAGAACCTGTCATTATGCTACCTACAGCATCTTGGGCTCTTTCATTAGTAAAGTAAAGGCTATTTGTTCCTTCACTTAAATTATCTGTATCTTTAGCACTAAATCCTGCATCTACTCTAGCATCTGCTCTTGCGTTTGTAAAGTATAAATTTGTACCTTCGTCTAAGTTTGTTGTTGTATTGTTACCAATTGCAACGTTGGCCTCAGTCTGTGCTCTTGCTGATGTATGGAAAAGGTTAGTTGTACCTTCTGTAATATCATCTGAATCACCACTTAGTTCACTTAATGCATCTTTGGCCGCCACTGAAGAATCAACGTATGCTTTAACTGATTGCTGTGAAGGCAATCTAGTAGCACTATTAGAACCCATGTTGTCTTCGTCAATTAATGCCGCTGTAATTCTAGCATCTGCTCTTGCATTTGTGTAATATAAGTTACTTGAACCTTCTGTAATTTCGTCTGTATTGTCTTTTGTTAGGATCTGTGCATCAACGTATGCCTTTGTTGCACCGTCTTGTGCCGCTACAGGATCGTCCAAGTTGTTAATATTGTTACTATCCATGTTGATGTTACCACCCTGTGTAGTAGCACCACCACCTGCTGTACTAATTGTCTTACCAGCACTTAAAACAACATCTGATTTTAGTTGAATCTGGCCGCCTGTTGTAATTTCTACATCACCTGAACCTGCTGTAACAATACTAATGTTTTGGTTAGTATCAGCACCAATAGTAATTGTACCTGAATTATCTGAAATAACTTGTTGTCCGTTAACATATAATGATCCTGGTCCAACAAATACATCTTTCCAAACACTACTTGAAGTACCTAAACTGTAAGTATTGTTTGCACTTGGTACTAAGTTACCTGCTAAGTTTTCATAGTTTAAACTAATTGTTGCACTACCACTTGTTGCACCACCTGTTAAACCAGATCCTGCTACAACGTCAGTAATGTCGGCACCACCTAGTGCAGAAACATCTGTATATTTTGCTAGTGGATAACCACCTGCTTGTGAGCCGTCATGTACTACGACCGTATTTTTATCTGTATCGATCGTGATCTCACCTGCTAACCCAGTAAATGAACTGTGTTGGCTAGTAGTACCTCGTCTCCTTTGAATTGCTGTTGCCATTTTTTACCCCTAAAATTTGTTTGTATAGCAAATAATCTTTATTGTATTTATCATTTACCTTAAAATCCATTGTTCTAAGTCATCACTAATGTCTCTGACCTTTATCCAATTTGGATTAACAATTTGTCCTTTCCATAAATTGGTAGTACCAATCATGCTAACAACTGCCCATCCTCTATCTCGTCTATCCTGATATTCTGTCATTGGATCAAACATATCATTCATTTGTTTGTACTTCATATCTGAGCCTTCTTCATCTGTCTCATATATAATAGCATTTTCTGGTAAAGCAAACTCCTTGTCTAAAGCATTTAAATAGTAACTATGTAGTACACCCACATCGTCCATCCATTCAACAATTTTATATTTTACTTTAGCAGGTTCTTTATCTTCACCGTAATAAAATTTGTGTTTCCAGGTATTCCAAAAAGCATTTCCAACTATTGCGGCTGATTCTGTAACTACTCCAATAACGTTATCTTCTTCTGTTGCAGGAACTAATAGTCCCCTTTCATCTGTTGCAACACAAAACCCGTTTCTGTTTTCGTTCTTTTTGTTACCATCTGCCCATTCAAATAGTTCTCCATACCCTGTTCTATTTGAAAATACACCTGTCTCTGTATAAATTGTTCCTTCCCCATCTACTCTAAATTGTGGAATTCCTAATTTATTATCTTCTGTTCTTGACTTACAGTTTATAAAATTAAACTGTCTGCCTTCTGGTCCTTCTGCACTTATATCAAGAGAAGTTCCTGAAAAATATTTACTCTTATTAATTAAATTTAAACCTATATTATCGTACTCATTATTTACAATTTTAAGTCTACTAAGTTCATCATTATTCATATCACCTAGTGTTAAATTACCTTTACTTGTTAAATTTAATCCTTGTCTATTTCCTCTACTTAATGCCCTTAAAATGTACGAATTATTATCGTCTCCGTCTCCCTCTACTATTAGTCCTCTCGTACTATTTTTACCTGTTGAAGGTATTGATGCTTCACTAGGATAGTTTGCTCTAAAGTGGGCACTACCCACACCAACTGTCCTAGGTGCTCTCAATCCAAATCCTACTGCACCTGTTTTGTTTGCACTAAGAATAGTATGTTTTTCTTCTTTTACTGCAAACCCATCTAAATCTGAAATAAACTTATACGTTTTTTCTCCTGTTAAGGATAATTCACTTCTAGTAAGTGTCGCTTCTGCTTTATGTTTTTCCGTTGTTTCTTTTTTACGGATTTCAAATTCAACTTCTTTTCTTATTTCTTCCCTTAGTAAATCCATATCTACAAAAGCATCTGTTGATTGTTCAGGTATATCTATTTCTATACTTAACAATGCTTCTTCTAATGCCGTTTGCATCTCTTTTTTAAGTTCTTTTTTAAGAGTTGCTTTCAACTTTTTTGCATCTACTTCTGTACTCGGTGTTGTAACCTTCTTTTTTGTGACTGCTTTTTTATCTGTTGCAGTCTTTTTTGCTCTTGGCATGTGTGTTCCTGTTTAAAATTAACTTACTACTGCTCTATCTGTTATCCTTCTCCAGTTACTGCCATCACTAAATGCCATAACTGAACCGCCAGTTTCATCACTGACATAAATCATTTGTCCTGGTTGTGCCGCACTTGGTAATGAAGCAACTAGAAAACTATCTCCTGTTGGACCAAATATATCTGATATGTATTCAAAGTCTCCAATTGCAGGAACTGTTCCTGCTTCATTTACTGCACCATAATCAATTGTTATGTTTGCTGATGTTGTAATAGTTCCATAATCTGTTATTGGTTGAAATACAACTCCTTCAACTACACCTGTATTAACACTTTGAGCCGTAACATTACCAAACGTAATGTCGCCAGTTAATTTTGCATCTATGGCACTATTTGCTCTTGCTGTTGTAAAATATACATTAGTTGTGCCTTCTGATAAGTTATCTGTATCTGCACCTGTAATGTTACCTGATATTGCAATATCGCCTGTTACAGTTGTTGTTCCACCTTGTACTTTAAATACTTCTGCACTATTACTAGCATTGTATACTTTAAAAATTGGGTCTGATCCGGAACTGTTATCTCTTACTCTTAATTGGGTAGCAGTTCCATTACTGTGTGCTACATCTAGATATGCACCACTAAATTTTATTGTTGGGTTTGTTCCTAATCTTAAACTACCATTTACGAATAGTTTTTCATTTGAACTTGTTGAACCGATAGAGACTGTGTCGTTTGTAGAATCTACAAAAAGTGTTCCGGAATCTACGTTCAGTTCCGGTAATGTTGATCCGATATTTTTCCAAGCGCCGTCATAGACTTGTAAAGTTGAATTAGAACTATCAATGTATATATCACCCGCAGAGATGTCTGCACTCGGTATAGTACCCGTGGAAATTTTACTACCTGAACCAGATTTTCCTATTTGAAATTCAGATACGGTAGTTCCTTTGAAATTACCAAATATCGCCATTAATTTACTTCCCGGTTAGTTCAAGGAGTTGTAATAAGGACACCATGCCTTACGAACCCTTGTCTATGCCATTTGTCGGCACAGTCTTATCCGTTCAATAGTATTTATCTTTTTATGGAGTTTTATATAGTTTAAACTATGATTTCAACAATACCAGGCATCGCATCTGTTTTAGTTTCTAATGATCTACCAACTATTTGCAATGGACTTAATGTATGTGACATAGCACCTACCATTGCATACCCTGGAGTATCACTTGCAACAAGCACATCGCCTTTATTCACATTACCAATAACTTTACATGGTATTCTACCACGTAATGCTACTGCTACTACATGTTCGCCTTCACAGTCTACGTTCATTAAATGTGCAGGGTCTGTTGATACAACACCTACTACTTTATAACTTCCTGCTTCTTCTGTTACAGTTACTTCGTGTTGTCCGCCAATTACTAAAACAGTTCCTGGTTCATAACTTTCGTCTGCTACATAGTTCTCAGCCAAGTCAGCATATTGAGCCTGTGTGGCTGTTGCTGTAATTGTACCTGCGGCAAAATTACCATTAGTGTCTCTGACTACAGCCTTACTTACTGTATTTGTACTAGTAAATATATTTGTATCTGTAAGATCAATAGTTAAGTTTACACTACCACTTGCCGCTCCACCATTTAATCCAGAGCCATTTGCAGTAAGTACAGCAGAAATATCACCGTATCCTTTACTTAATATTAAATCATTTACTGCCGCTGATGTAAGTATTTTACCATCAGTATCGTAAAACCCGTTAGTTGAAAAGGACGAGGAAGTTTGATAACTACCGGAAGCCAATTCACTTAATGTTAAACCTCCAACATTAAATGTTGTACCAGATAAACTTAATCCTGTTCCAGCAGTATATGTTGTATTAGTATCTGTATTGGTATCAACCCATGGAACATTTACATACATCTTACCACTATCTAATTCAACTGGATAGTTTTTACCGTTTTCTGAATATCCAACTTTTACACCACCAAATGCTGATGATGTTGCTTGTACAACTGATAATGTTTGTGTATGAGTACCTGTTGTAGTATCTGCTGAACCTGTTAAACCAGCACCTGCTGTAATATTAACACGACTTATATCACCACTTGGTCCTGTAGAAATACTTGTAACTCTACCGTAAGCATCTAATGTGATTTGATCTATTTTACTATTATCATCTGTAGAGCCATATGTACCAGCACCAGCACCTGCCGTTGCCAAAGCCAAACTTATACTTCCTGTACTTCCACCACCTGTTAATCCTGTACTTGCTGTTACGCCTGTTATTGTTCCAAATCCTGCATCATTATCAAACTTGCTTAATCCAATCTCTTCTGCACGTTTTCTACGTTGTACTGAATAGTTTAATGTATTACCAGTATAATCATTATCTAATACAACAAATTCATCTACACCAGCAAACGTTTGTGTCATATCAGTTAATTCTGTTAAATCAACATTTACGGAAGTTGAATTTACATCTATTAAATCTCCTGCACCAACGGCTAGGGAAACAGTACCTTGAGAGCCACCACCTGTTAAACCATTACCTGCAGTAACGGCGTCAATGTCTGCAGAATTAGTATTTGTAATTGTAATTGTTTGTCCACTATGTGTAACATTAACACCTGTTCCACCAGTGAATGTAAGGGTTTGTCCTGAACCTATTCCAGCGGCACTATTTGTATCTGTATTAAAGTTCCAACTTGAATAATTATCTGCTGTTGTACTAAATGTTCCTGAACCATTGTTATATGATATAAGTCCTGTTCCGGTAAATAAACTTCTTACTTCTGAATCTGTTCTTTCTGTAAATGAGAAATTACCGGAGTTACTGTCATAACTTAAAGAACCACCTGCACTAAATAATCCCCTTATTGTTGCATCAGTCCTATCTGCATCAGTAAAACTAAATACACCAGTACCAGCATTGTAATTAATACTTCCTGTACCACTAAATGCACTTCTAATTGCACTAATATTTGCATCAACTGTTACAACATTACTTCCTTCTGATAATGTTGCGTATGCACCATTACTAATACTCTTAACACCATGTGTATCAACATTTGCAACTGTTGTTTTTCCTGCATATAAGTTAATGTCACCTGAACCAACACTTGCTACTGTTCCTACACTTGCTGTGGGTGTAATTTTCTTTGCTTGTCCACCTACATAAATAAATGCTTCTCCACTTTCTGTATATATTGCATTTGCTGTTGTACTTGCAGTACCAGGAACTGATAATGCTCCATTAAATGTTTTTGTACCTGATATAGTTTGATTACCCGACGTTCTTACTACTGTACTATCAACTCTGATATTACCGTTACCTTGTATGTAATCTATTCCGTCACCACTTTGTAAAGCAGTTCTATAAACACTTGATGTTGGTCCTGCATAATGCATTTGACCTGTTGCATCATTGTATGTGAAATCACCGTCGCCTGTATTTGTACCTACACTTAAATGAGCTCTAACTTCACTAGCACTTGGACCTGTGTAAGTAATAACACCTGTACTATTATCATATGCTAATGCACCATCGCCACTTGCATTTGAAATACTGAACAATGCTCTAACTTGTGAATTATTAGTTTCTACAGTATCAGCATTTACAGTGATACCATATCCTTGACCAACTGCTATATCGCCTGAACCAAAGGTTAAACCTGCGCCACCTGTAATATCTGATAGTAATAACATATCGTTATATGCTACACCATTATTACTAAATTGCCATCTATTACCTGAACTGTTCCATTTTAAATTTGGGAAATTACCACTGTAATTACCTTCTACAAATATTTGTGCATCTGCGTTAGAACTTGCACCATCTCTAAGTGTTAAACTTGATGCAGTAATAACTGAATTTGTTTCTGTTGTGGCATTAACAGTTGTAACTGTCATTGTACCTGTAACAACTAAGTCACCGTCAACTGTAAATCCTGAAACATCACCTGCTCCACTTAAATCTACATCACCTGTAAATGTTTGATTACCACTAAATGTTTTATTTCCAGATATAGTTTGTGAGCCAGTTGTTCTTACAACCGTATTATCTACAGCAAAACTTCTTGAAGACGTAATATCACCACCGCCACTTAAACCGTCACCTGCTGTTAAGTTTACACTTCCGTGATTAATATGTTCGTTTGCTACAAACCCACTTAAATTATCGTGAACTATATCTGCATCTGTTGTGGAAATTACGCCACTCGTACTATTATATGTAATACCTGTGCCACCACTTAAATGAGCTCTTACTTCTCCTGCACTTGGACCTGTATATGTAAATACGCCGTTACTGTAAGATAGACTACCGTCACCACCTGTGTCGTTTGCACTAAAATATGCTTTAACTACAGATTCTAAACTTGTAATTTGAGATGTTGCAATTTGTATTGGTGTTGTTGCGGCTGTTGTTAATTGTCCTAATCCGTTTACTGTAAATGTAGATACTGCTGAAGCACTTCCATAACTTGCGGCAGTTACTCCTGTTGCATCCATATTTACAACTGGAGTTGCACCTTCTGAACCGGAGCCTACTACTGTAAGTCCGTTACCACCAGTTAGTCCAGCAACATAATCACCTGTTGTATCTGTACCTAATGCTACTGAATTTTGTTGTATTGTTGTGGCAATAGAAGCCGTATTACCTGCTCCTATAAATGTTGCACTACCTGAAACATCTCCTGTCAATGCTACTGTAACTGCACTTGTAAACTTTTCTGCTGAAGCACTTTGTCCAATTACATTTCCTGTAAAGTTAGTAGCAGTAATATTTTTATTAAATTGTATGATTCCATTTGTGGTATTATAACTCATAGTGGCTTGGTCAGAACCTGTACCGTTTAGTGTTAAGGCGGCCGTTGTTGCATCACCATCTGAATTTATAATAAATTGATCAGTCTGTAATCTATTAATTGTTTCAGTAGTCTCTATCTGAGTAACATTGCCCTCTATCGTCAGGGCGCCTTTTATGACTAATTCTTCGTCACTGTTGATGTACGTTTTTCTTGTTGCCATTTAATATGTTCCTATGGAATTAACTTTCTATAAGACTATTTATCAATATTATGCAAAAGAAAATCCACTCAGAAAAAAGGCACCTTAAAGATGCCTTTTTCTTTATACCTTAAGGATAAAACGGATTATCTGTTATATATAAAGGTAAATCAGATTTCCTTTCCGGTCTAGTTACAGAGCGGGGAAACATTTTTTCCTGCATAACAGATTTTCTTTGTTCTCTTCTTAAGGCTAGTTTGACTGCACGTTTAATAAGTGCTGTTTGATTAGTCATGTCATCTCCTTTTACAAAGATGCGTTCCTTCGGTTCTATTACCTACTTCCGTCGTCGCTCTACATTTAGAGTGGCGATGAACGAATGTGGCGTTCCTTCGTCAGAATTGACTACTTCCGTCCACTGCTACATTTAGAGTGAATGAACGATGTAATTTGCATTACAATATTATTTATCAATGTATTATGAAATACCAGTCAAAAAAAAGGACTCCTGAGAGTCCTTTTTAATGTTTCGGTTAGAAACTGTTCTAATAAGTCTTTTAAGGCTTACTGGAATGCAACGTTGGACAATGTAATTGCATCAACGTAATCTGCCGCGTTACCCAATGAACTTGCTGTGTTAGTAAGTTCTTTGTAACCATATCTTGTCATAAATGACACTACTGGTTCAAATGTGCTTGGGTCCATTACTGGGCCTGTGCTCATTAATGGGATATAAGGACAATAGAATGCTGGAGCATCAGTTTCGCTTGATCCTTTGTAACCAACTAGTACTTTAGTACCGTCAGCCGCATAGTTATCTACGAATACTTTGATTGTTCCGTTTAAAGTTCCAACAAACTTAGTGTTTGTAGGTGCTTCAAATGAACCTTCTGTTGTTCTTGCGAATGTTGAAGTTGACGCACTTTGTAGGATTGTCAATGCTTCAGGTGATACAACGATATAGTTACCAGCACCACGTCTTGTTCTAGCCGCGATTCTGTTAGCCGCTCTGTTGATCTCAATAGCCAATATAGCATGTCTGTCACCAACGTATGTAGGTGTTCCAGTTACTGTATTTGCTGTAAAGTCAAGTGTTGTACCTGCGCCAGCAAGAGTTCTTAGTGAACCGATAATTTCTTGGTCGATTTCAACTACGATTTCTTGTGCTAATGCCTGCATAATTTCTGCTTCAACGTCAACGCCGTGCATAGATTCTGCATCTTGAGCCGCCTCAAAAGTCCATCTTGCTGATAACCTTCTGGTTTTCGCTTCAACAGTTTCTTTTAAGATTTGAATGCTCATTTTTCTACCTGGGTTACCCTCAGCCGCCGCTGTAGCGTCTGGAGATCCAGCATATGTAGAAGCAAGTTTGAAAGGACTTAAAGCCTCATCACCTGCTGTTGCTCCACCACCAGTTTCAGAATATCTGACTCTTAGTGTATGGATTTGCCCTACTGGGCCAGTCATTGGTTGTACACCAACTAGTTCGTTTGCGATTACGGAAGGCATAACCCTTCTAATCAAAGGTAACATAACCTTGTTTAATGTTGCTACTGAACCAGCACCTGTGGCACCTGCTGTTGCGGCCTCTGACAAATGTCTCTTTGTATTTTCGAGGACGACATCTAAAGAAGATTTTCTGTTTCCAGATAAGCCTTCAAGCAAAGCATCTTTAGTTGCTGACCAGTTGCTTTCAAATAAGTTCGCCATTTTTTAACTCCTAATTTATTTTGAAAGTCCGGCTAGTTTACGGATCATATCTATTTCTACTACATCATCCGCACTCTTGTCATCGGCTTCTGTAATAACAGTCGCCTTATCGCCAGTGTGTTCACTGACAACGGATTCTGACAATGTCTTCTTTGCTCTTGGTGTTTCACCATCTAAAACTGAAGGCAAGTACTTGTTAAAGGACTCTTCCAGTTTCTCAGTTTTAACACTTTCAAGTAAGTCTGACATAATTTCTTTCTTCTCTTTACCTAATGGTGCCATAAGTTCATTTAATGTTTCTTTACGATTCATTTGATCTTGTGCAATCCTTAATTTAGACTCTACAAGTTTAGTTGCTTCGTCTTTCTCAGCAATTTCTTGCTTAGATTCATTAAGTCTTGATTCCATTTCAGTAATTTGTTTTTGTATTTTCTTGATTTCTTTTGCTTCATTCAAGTGGCTCATGCCAAATTCATTTGCAAATGCTTCAAAAATTCTGCGACCGAAGTCATTTTCACGAGCTTTAGTAATATCATCACGGAAAGATTTAACTTCATTAACAATTACACCATTAACAACGTTTTCAACTTTGTCTGCGGCTTTCTTAATAAAGTCTTTCTTGGCTTCTGCTAATTGCTTCTTGCCTTCTCTTACCATTTTAACTTTTTGTTCTACTAAAGATTTTTTATCTTCGTGGAACTCAGATAGTTCAGTTGCTAATTGCTCTGCTACAAAATTATCTAATTTTGCAACATGCTCACTAGTTCTATCTCTATCTGCTCTAAGTTCTTTAACTTCCTTTGCAACCATTTCAGTTACAAATTTATCAAGTACTTTAGAGTGCTCACTAATTGCTTTGTGATACTTTACTCGATCACTTGCTAGGGCAGTTTTTTCTTCTGCAATAGCGGAAATTTCTGCTTCAACTTTTTCAGAAATAAAGTTGTCAACTGCTTCTACGATTTGACTTTTGTCATGATCGTATCGCTGTGCAAACTCTTCTCTAAGTTCCGCAGTAAGTTCTTCTCTTGCTTCAGAAATTTTACCTTCCCAGGCTTCTTGAAGAGCAGACTTAACATCTTCTGTTAATTCCGCGTTCTCAAGTAGTTCTGTAAAATTCACTGTCATAGTAGTCTCCTACTTATATTTTTAATTCGTTGATGAAACCAGTGATTGCTTTCATCAAGTGTTTCTCTGCACTTTTATCATGTGTTAATGCAGAAGCAGTCTCAAACATTTGAGCGCCGCCTCGCATATTAAATAAACTCTCATATATAGTTTTTGGATAGGCATCAGGTGCACTTGGTTGTGCCACAATGTCCACTGTTACAATATCAAAGTCGCTGACCTGTCCACTTCCGCCGACATTTCCGCTACCTCTACTGCTTACACCAAGATTTGCTCCTGCAGTTAATAATGCTCTTGCTATATTACCCATCGGTGTATCTATAATTTTAAGTTTTCCAAGACCGTTTGCATCTTCACAATACATGTCAGTAATTATATGACTAACACGGTCTAAATTTATTTGTAATTCTTCAGGGTGATCTAACTCACCCATCACAGTCTCGCCTTTTGACAAACGAGTCTTTACACTATCAACAGCCTTTTGTATCTCATCCTTGGGATATACTCTACCATTTTGGTTTTTTACATCACCTTGAATGAATAAACCAGCCATAAATAAGTCTTTACCATCTTTGGATTCCATTACCTGGACTCCAGATTGCTCAGGACTTAAATATTCGTATAGTTTATTGGCCATTGTTTACTCCTATCAGTAAAAAGACTTACGCCTTTTTAGGTTCAACGTTAATGTTGTCTGATGGTGTGTGATCTTTAGCAGATTCGCCTTTTACGCCATCGCTACCGTCATTTATAACTGGTGCTTTAACGTCGTTACCAACTTTAGTAGGTGCTGGCATTTTCATACCATCTTTAGAATCTTCGTCTCCGCCTTTTGGATCTGCAACTTTATCTGAAAGTTTAGTTGCTTCTTCAACAACTTCTTCAGAATCAGCAATTTCTTCGTCTAGATCATATTCAACTGATTCTAGATCAAGTTCGTCGCCCATTTCGTCTGCGTCCATTTCTGCTTCTTCGCCGTCTTCCATGTCGCCTTCTTCGTCTGCTAACAATTTTTCGAATTCTGCTTTTAATTCTTCAAGTTCGTCCTCAAGATCGTCGACTTTATCTTCTAAGTCGCCTTCTTCTTTTGGCTCGTCTTCTTCTTCGTCTGCTTCAAAAGTATCTGCTTCGATTTCTTCTTCATCAGCTCTAATTTCATCTTCTAAAGATGCAGTTTGATCGATTTCTTCTTCTACTGCTTCTTCTTCAGTTTCAGCAGTTTCTTCTACTGCTTCTTCTTCTGATTCTTCTGATTCCTCAACTGCTTCTTCTTCTGACTCAGTTGCTTCTTCAACTTCTTCTGCATCTGCTGATGAATCTTCATCTAAAATGTTTTCATATTCAGCTCTTGCTTTTGCAACAACATACTCATGAAGCATTTCTTCTGCTTTTTCATTCTCTTCAGCAAGGAGAAGTTCAAGAATTTCTTCTAATTTGTTTCTTGATTCTGACATTGTGGTCTCCATTTGAAAATTATTTTACAGGTCACAGATATAGTCATCCGTGATACTGCTTGTTTAGTACTTAGTGGTATGTTGTGTTTTTATGTTAAAAACGGTGTGAATCTGATCATTTTGATCAAAATTGATGTATTTTACTATTATATTTATTTAATCCTTAAAAAGGATAAACTAGTATAAAACTTTAAATACCTGCCTGTGTAGGGTTAGCATACATTACTTTTTGGAACTTTGCATGTTCCAAATCTTCTGCACGTTTAATTTCTTTTGCTTTTCTTAATTTACCTAATGCTTCTAATGTAAGTTTAGGAGACCTAGAATCCTCTTCGTTTCTTTTAACGAATTCGTCAAATTCAGGATTGTAAAATTCTACTAGTCTCATTATATCTCCGTAGTACCAGGTGGAACTTCTGCTCCAGTACCAGGTACATCAGTATTTATGCCTAAGTCACCTTCTGGAGCATCTTCTATTCCAGGAACTGCCGCAGGGTCTAACTCAGTATCTAAATTTACCGCCGCATCTGAATCAGGTCTTACTCCGATATTTCTTAAATCCATATTCTTAGAATCGTCAACAAATTTTCTATAGTCGTTCTCTTTACGCCATAATGCTTCATTATCTTTCATTTCATCTTCTGATAAACCGAGATATTTCTTCATTTTAAATTGATTTGCTAAGTGTGGACTAGCGGCCAATGTGTTATACAAATTCGCTCTTTCTGTATCTAATTGTAAATCTCTATAAGAACTAAAGTTCATTGGTTTATTAAATGTAATAAAGAACTCTGAGGAATCTATCTCAATACCTCTGTGTTTTAAAAACATTTTAAACTCTGTATCCATATCTTCTTGTATTTGCTTTTGCAGTCTTTCAACATATCTAGCAAATCTATATTCTTGAATATATGCAATACCAACTTTACCGTCATTATAAACACTACTTCCGTCTTCTGGTCCAGTTGGTAAGTAAGAACTTGGAACTCTTAGTCCTCTTAATAGTTTATTATTAAAGTATCTTAAATCGTCTATTTGTCCTAGGTTTTCACCGCCTGGTAAAGTATCAACTTTAGAACCTCTACCGTCTGCCGTTTGTGCAAAGAAGTAGTCTTCTAACATACTCATAGGGTTATAGGCCGAATCTGCAACACTAGTGCCGTCTGACTTCTTATTAGGCACACGTTTTTGTTGTACTTCATATTTGACTTGTTCTAAATACTGTCTTGCTTTGTGAGGTGGCATATTACCAACATCAATCATAAACACACGTCTTTCAGGTGCTCTATGTACCCTATATATAATAATAGAGTCTTCTAATAATTCTTTTTGTTTAAATACTTTAAATATAGGCTCTAGAATACTAATTCCAAAAGGCCAACTATGGTCCATGCCCTCTGTTAAACTTACATGTACAACATGTTCTGCATCTACAGGAACACCTTGATCAACACCATCTATTGCTCCAGTCATATAATTACCTGCTTGACTGTTTACAGAGCTCATTGCCGCATTTAATCCTTGTCCGCCTCCATAAGGTCTACTATGTAGAGCCGCTGGATTAGTTGCTATAAGTTCTTCAAAGTTAGGTGCTAATTGTTTAACAAAATATGTTTCAATTTTTTTACCATCAGATTCGTTTACTACAACTTTCTCTATATTTGCAGGATCTGTCCAGTATAATTTAAATGTTTCAGGGTCTCTAATAAAGAATTGATCACCGTATTTTATAGTACTACGGAATATTCTAAATGCTCTTTTATGTAATTCGTTGAGTCTACACCATTGAGTTAATGTTTTACTTAATATCTTTTGTTCTGTATCAGTTGGATCAGTTGTATAGTTTAATTCAAATGGTAATCCACCATAATCATCTTCCTGTGTACCAAATTCTGCAATAGTATCAAGAGCGGCATTAATCTCTAAATCGTTATCCATTTGATCGTACTGGATATATCGCATAAGTCTATTAGGACTTCCTGCATATACTTCAGGTAGCCAACTGGCATATCTGCTGGTTGCGGCGCCGACACCACGTTCAGAATTGTTGCTTTGAACATTAAGTGGTAGTCCACTGTTATCAACAGATGTAAAGTATTTTTTCCAACTCATTTATTAATTTCCTTAATAGTATATTACACTATTTATCAGGAGTTGTCAACTATTTTGTGGGATATTGAATTAGACAACTGTCTTAGTCTTAAGACCTGAAGTAATTATTTCTGTTATTTGTCTATTAAGTCTTTTATTTTCTGCTAAGATAAGAGTTAATGCTTTAGTTTCTGTAGATTCTTGGTCTAGTTTATTGATTTCAGATACACTTAGTGGACCACTACCACTACCATTAGGATTGGTCATTTGTTCTAAGTATCGTACATTTAAAGTACTTGTTGTTGGACCTGCTAAATTAGGTGATGTAATATTGGAAACCCTTTGTGAGTTCTTGGTTTTTTCTTTTTCGTCCCTATTTCTTCCTATTGAACCACCAATTAAATTACCAATTCCAGCACCTATAGACGCACCAATGACCGTGCCTAATCCAGGAATTACTGAGCCTATGATACCACCTATTAATGCTCCTGTACCGCCTCCAGCAAGTCCGCCAATGTTCTCGCCGGTTGCTCCACCATCTGAACCAGAAACTATATCATATCCATCTTTTAAAACGTAGGCTCCTGCAAGATATGGTGTAGCACGAGATGCCATACCACCCATTCTTTTAAGGAATCCTTTTCCTTTTCCGCCACCAGGCATTGGACCAACAAATCCTCCTCCGGCACTCATGGCCGCCGCCGCAACAAATGCCTGACCTGCGGCAAAGGCCGCCGCCTGAAAGAATCCTGTTATTGCGGCTGTCACACCTACAAAAAGTAAAAGAATACCCGCTATTGGTAATAACGTACCCCAAGGAAGATTGGTCAATGCAATCTTCATACCTTCCATGAATAAGCCTATGAATTCTCCTATAAACGTGCTTATTGCTCCACCTATATCTAATTCTCCATCTTTACTTAAAGCACTGATTATTCTTTGAACTTTTTCTATAATGTAGGTAGTAAGTTTAACTAAGCCTTCAACTATATTAGTAATAAGTTTACCATAATCTCCGTCTGGGGCAAGTTCTTTAAGTGTATTTGCTAATGCGGCTCCTATATCTTTTCCTGCCTTACCCAAGGCACTATTAAGAACACTAACTCCGCCTTCTTTGCCAACAAATACATCGAATAAAGCATCAAAACTACTTCCCATTTCTTTTGACATTTCTACAGGAATCGAATTTAATAATCCACTATAACCACCACGAACACTTTTTATAATATTATCAAATCCAGTTGTTATTTTTTGTACTTCTGAAATTTGCATTCCTGTACTACTTGCAAGTTTTTGCAATCTTTCTCTGGCCACACTTGCTTCTTGTTGCATTGTAATAATTATACTTGCAGTTTCCTGCATAGGGTGGCCTTGCAATCCTGCTATAACACTTAGTTGTTCTAACTGATCCTTATTGAGGTCAGCGGCATCAACTAAATCTTGTATTGCATTTGGAACATCTTCTACGCCTAAACTACCTGATCTTAAATCACTTGCTAAATTTTGGAATGCACTATTTAAATTACCACCTAAAGGTATTAGCATGTTAGCAAAATCACTAATTGCACTAACACCTGTACCAGAAACAGTTAGTAATGCATCACCTAATGCTTCACCACTCTCAGGGAACACCGCAACAAGTCCTGCAACTAAATCTTTTGCTACTGTATTTAATGTTGTAGCATTAGGAGTATTTAAGGAATTCGTAAAACCTATAAAGGACTTATTAGATTCCATCACACTTGCCGCTGTTTGCCTTAATGCATCTGTACTTTGTCCAAGTATGGCAGAGAATCCCCTTAAATTTTGTATACTTTGTTGAGTAAGTTGAGCTGTAATGCTTGTATCTATTTTGTCTTTGTTTAATGTACGAGCTCTAAATTCTTGATCTTGTAAGAATAGTTCAGTTGCTTCTTCTAATGTTACACCTAAATCGGTACCACCTCGTGTAAGTTCTAAAAAACTTCTGCTTAGATTTGCAAGGTTTGTTTGTCCCAACGTACTCATTGCTCTTGAATATGTTTCCAGTGATGCAACTGCTTGTTCTGTTGTTAGACCCATTCTATTTAATAATATAATATTTTGTTCTGTAGCATTATTTCCTGTACCTAATTGGTCTCCAAATGCCTGACCGGTATCAGTGAGTGTTCTTAAACTATTACCTAGATTAGAAAATGCACTTCCCACTATACCAACTGATGTACCAAATACTACTGCAATTCCTTTAATTGCACTAACAATTAAATCTCCAGCAAATCGTCCGCCCTTTGTGGCCCCTTTAGCAAATGCTTGGCCAATCTCCTCTTCGTACTTTTCTCTATCTGCCTTTTGTTGGTTTAAAGATTTGATTAATTCATCTTGTCTTTGTTTTGCGAGCCTTTCCGCCTCAGACATCGTTTTGTTTAAATCTTCTGCATTTTTTTCATTGGTCTCATTACCTTTCTTTTGAGTGTCCAGTGATTCTTTATACAGTTTGGCTAATTCTTTTAAACCTTTTTTATTTTCAGTATCAGATTCAGATATTGCTGTTACAAGACCCTCCATAACATCTCTAACTGTTTTATCTAACACATAGGGAGGCAAATTGGCAGAATACGAACCCCCTGCCCCATCAAGAGAATTAATCGATGCTGTAAAGTTCTGTCCTGATGTTTTGTCTGCCATAAATTACCAACTTATATTATATGCGTATTTAACTGTGATAAATACTTGTAGTACAATACTACTCTAGTATATTTATCAGAGTAATTAACAGGAGTTTTAACTATGGCAAAACAAACAAGTAATCCGTTAGCAGGACACTTTAGAACGCCAAAATTATATACAGGATTACCAAGTGGGGGAGATTATTATTCAAATGATGTTTTAGATACATCTATTGAAGAACATGCAGTCCTTCCAATGACGGCAAAAGACGAATTGATTATGAAAAATCCAGACGCACTTTTAAACGGTGATGCTGTGATACAAGTAATAGAAAGTTGTGTACCAAGCATTAAAAATGCAATGGCACTTTTTAGCAACGATGTAGATGCTTTATTGGTTGCAATACAAGGCGCAACCTTTGGAGATGATATTGAGGTACAAGCAGTATGTGATAAATGTGAAGAACAAATTACAAGTGTATTGAGTGTTGAAGGTGTTTTAACCACAATGACTAATTTAAAAGAATCTTATCAGTTCACAACTGCATCAGGATTATTAATTAGTGTACAACCTTTTAGTTATAAATCTGCTGTAAAGGCAGGTATTGCTAATTTTAGAACTACTAGAAGTTTACAATCAATTGCAGATATCCCAGACGAAGTAGATAGAATTCGTGCTTTTAACGAAAACTTTGTAGAATTAGCAAGTTTAAACTTTGAGCTTATGGTTGATAGTGTTAAAGATGTAACTATTAAAGAAGGCGAAGATACTATTGTTGTTTCAGATAAAAAACAAATTAAAGAATTTTTAGAAAACTGTGATAGAGCAGTTGGAAGTGAAATACAAACATTTATAGAAGAAATTTCTAATGTTGGTATTAATAAAAAAATGGAAGTAGGATGTGAGAAAGAAGAATGTGGAGGCTCACCAGAAGAACCATACATATTTGAATCTGAGGTGAACTTTAATCCTGTAAATTTTTTCACCGCTTCCTAGCTCAATCAGAGCCAGAAGAGATTGTGGCATATCTTGGGAGGCTGAAAAAAGAAACAGACGCCCTAGAAAAAAATATTTGTGAACTTGTGATTTATAGCGGAGGCTCAATTGCATGGAACGATGTTTGGTATATGTCAACTCCTCAAAGAACTTTATTAGGTAAAACACTAGAAAATATGCTTAAACAAAAAGCAGGCAAAACTGTAACAGATGAACTCTAATGTCTTGGTTATATAATAACAAAGAAATTACCGAACTTCCAGAAGAATGCGAAGCCTTCGTATATATTATCACTAACCTAACAAACAACAGAAAGTATGTTGGTAAAAAGTTAGCAAAATTTAAAACTACTAAACCGCCATTAAAAGGCAGAAAAAATAAACGTCGTGGTACGAAAGAAAGCGACTGGAAAACATATTGGGGTAGTAACGATCATTTAAAAGCAGATGTGATAGAACTAGGAGAAGACTCTTTTACAAGAGAAATATTGCACTTTTGTCCTAGTAGAGGTGTTGCAAGTTACTTAGAAGCACAAGAACAGTTTGAAAGAAAGGTATTACTTACTGACGATTATTATAACGGAATAATCAATGTAAGGGTAGGCGGCTCAGAAATCCTTAAAGAAGCATTGACAAGTTGATAACTATTTGCTGATAAGAACACATCATGGCACATCACAGACGTTAAGTCAAAACAAGGCACACATAGGACTATACACCGGCTCTACCGAGGCATATTTAATCGGACTCTTTGACAATCCAGTAATCCTGGTGCGGGACTCTAGAGATGTATAGCGGCAAAGATACAAACACACGTTAAACAGTATTAAAAGGATGTAGGCAATGAGAAAAAGCAACCTACAAGTTATATAACTAAACTTACTAAGGTTATATGGCTTCCGTGAGATTCGTGACGGTAGTGTATGGGGACAAAAGGCTCACCGGTTCCTAATAGCACCCGAAGTTAAGAAGGCGAAGACATCACATGATGACACCTTTCTCACCTTTTATAGGTGAGTTATGGCTTCAACATACATGATAACGGTCTTTTAAAAAACTTTCAAACAAATGAAAGAGTTGAGTGAAACGAAACGATTGAATGTAGTTTGAAAAGGTCCGTAGGACCTAAACTGTTTGTAAATGTTCTTTAATATGTTTACAGTTACCTCTAAAAGTATAACCAGGACATGTGCAAGTATTCTTTTTAGTGTCCAGCAAATAAACATTACCTTTAGAACCTTGTATTTTTACTATATGACTTTCCAGTTCTTCTTCCCTTTCGCCAATTTTCACAAACTTACGTCTTGCTTTACTGAATTGTGTGCTAGGAACTTTAAGAACTTGGAGTTCAGAATCTTGATCAACTTGATAACCTACAAGTCTACCTGAGGAACTTACATGATAAACTCCATTGTTTACCTTGTACTTTCCCCAGTCAGTTACTTCTTGTAATATTTCAATCATTAAGCGACTTCTATCATGCTAAGTGGAACATTATAACTGCTACCTTGCATATCAACAACACAACGTTTAATATTTACTTTCTTAATTACACCAGGTGTACGTTTTGTTTTTTGTACTACAAATACATTATCACCTACATTTAAGGTTGCTTTGGTTTGTGTTTCCATAACAGTTCTTGTGTAAGATATTAAAGATTGTAGATCAGAAGTAGTGAAATTACCTCTAAGAACTTCTTGTTTTATTTCATTTAATGACATATTAACTCCCTTAGTTTTATTAAATATGCTATTAGTATAGCACAAAAGCACAATATGTCAACCGTTTTTATGTTCTAAAATACTTACCTACATACCCAACTATGTAGATATTTGTTTTGGCTTACTGCATTTAAATCTATCTCATGCGTAACTTTGCCAAGCGGCAGATATCCTATAGCAAGTTTAGGATCACCCCACTCATATGGTATTTTATTTTGTATGCTACAAAAAAATTTAAACATATCCATTTGCATACGATTACTAACTTGCATGTCATTACCAAACCAGCAGTATAATCCACTAGCCATTTTATGTGTGAGGATTATTTGTTCTTGTGGAATGTCTGTGTCTTGGTCGTAAAATAATTCCATAAAATGTTTACCAACGTGAGGATAGTTCATGTACATTTCTCCAAACTGTTTGTTAGGAGTAAACATACTGTATGCTTCTTCTGGTAAGTCTATACCTGGATCATTATCCACAGTAAATAGCATACTGGTATTGTTGATTTGTTTTTGTAATCGTTCTAAATGATGTATTCTATTGTTAAAGTCTCTTAATAATGCAAATACTTTTGGATTGTTTGCATATTTCTTTTCGTTGTCAGGAAAATTAATGTGCAACTGATTTAAATTTTCTACATTATCATCGCCTATAAGGTCAGGCACCAAATGTCTTAAATCATCTATTATACCATTTAGTTCTTGTGTAATATCTTGTTGTGATTCACCGAAGTTATAAAATTCGTTTCTGCTTACTACTTCGTTTGGTTGATTGCTAATACGATTATAAAACAGGTGTGTAACTGCATTGTCGTACAGTTCATAAGTTAGTGTAACTTCTTTATTATGACCTAAATTAACATCAATTAACATACTCTGTGTCGGTATTGTATGCTGTAAATCCGCCTTCTTTCACGACTGTTAATACATTATTAACACGTCCTACTAGTTCTTCTTTGTGTGAGATAAGCATAATGTTTTTACTTTGTTCTCTATGCATTTTCTTTAAAATGCCTAATGCATTTTCAACACCCATACTATCCATTCCACTATCAATTAATTCGTCAACACACATAAGATTCATAGGCCTATTTAAACTTTCATACATATCTCTAAATGCCCAACTTAAACCCAGGATTAGTCTGTTTCGTTCTCCCCTACTTAGATTATCAAAGTCTAAATCTCTGCCATATTCTGTAATTTCCACACCCAGATCACTTGCAAATTTTACATCATGTGGTAATCCTAACTTGTCTAAATAATATGCAAGTCTATGATTTAGATATGCAATATTTTGATCTATAATTTTTTTACGAATAAAACTGTCTTTGCTTGTTAAAAGTTTGTGTAGGAAGTCTTGATGTTCCTGCAAAAATGTAAGTTCGTTCATTTTATCAAAATTAACTTCTTGTATTCCTGTTTTTTGTAAGGAATCTATTTGGTCTGTATATGGGTTTTCTTCTAAGGCTTTTTCCTCTAATTGTGTTTTCATAGTTTCAACATTATGTTTATGTTGTAACGCCTTTTCCAAAGTATTATAAAATACAACCGGGTCTTCTTCTATATTTTCGAAGTCACTTAGACCTTCATTTATTTCGTTATTCCTTTCTTCTAGTTCTGAAAAGTATATTTCCTCTTTGTCTATATCATCTATAAGATCTTTAGTGTATTGTTCATGTGTATCTAAATGGGCAGTTTCTTGTTCACATGTTGGACATATTCCTGCTTTTGCACTTTCCAAAGAGGATTTTAAATCTTCTAGTTTCTTTGTACTTCTTTTTAAACTAGTTGCAATACGTTTTTCTTCTGATGTTAATACTTGTAAATTTGCACGTTGTTCTTTAAGGTCACCCAGTAGTTTATGGTTTTCTAACTCTTTGTCAATATCAATAGTTTCCAGAGCAACTATCTCTTCTCCCAAAGATATAATTTTATCTTCCTTATTCTTTTCCCATGCTCTACTTCTGCTTTCTATTTCTTGTATATTCTTTTCTATACGCTCATTGCTAGTATTAATTGCATTAATCGTAATCTCTTCTTCCTTAATTGCTTCTTTTGTAAACTTCATTCTTTCTTTAAGTATTTCTGCTTTTAAACTAAGTTCAGTAATGCCTAATAGTTGTTCGATCATGTCTCTTTGATCGTTCGCCCTCATACTAAGAAAAGGTTCTGTGTATGTATTCAACGCAATTAAATGTTTGAACATATTATGTGGGAAGCCAATAATCTTTTCGATTTCTTTCTGTGTCTCTCTGCTGTCGCCTTGTTGTTCTTCTGTAAATGCATCTTCTCCGTTTACAAGTAGTCTTAACACATTAGGTCGTCTTCCACGTTCTATTCTATATGCTCTTCCTTCTATCTCAAACTCTACAGTAACAATCATACCTTTACCGTTTGTTTTGTTTATGAGATTGTCTTTACGAATGTTTGTTAAGGCGTCTCCATAAAGAGCATAACTTAATGCATTTATAATAGTAGTTTTACCAGTACCATTTCTGCTACCATCACCACCCATATCTAAGTTGTGACCTAGTACAAGAGTAAGTTGACAGTTATCAAAATTAACTGCCTGTGTGTTGTTGCCAACACTCATAAAATTCTTTGCTGATACGTTTTTTATTTTTAACATTATTCGGTGTCTATGCTGTTATAAATATCAACCAACGTTTCTTTGTTGACTGTATTTGATTCTATTGTGTCTAATTGTGCAAGTACAATTTGATTTACACTTTCAAACAGTACTTCTCCTCCTTCAAACTCTTCCTCTTCTTTTACAGGAATAAGTTGAAGTTCTCTTACATTATATTGTTCTGCAAACTTCTCTCTAATAAAGTTTGCTTCTTCGTAACTGATGCTAATATCAAGTTTTACTCTAGCATAAGTGTATTCATCCAATAAGTTTTGGTGATCATCTAATAATTCTTTTAAAGAAAATACTCTGTATTTTGGACATTCTGTCCAATTAACATATTGTGGTTCTTCTCCCCATGTTAAGAACATAGCACCACGTTCGTCATCTCTAACATCTGCGTAATTATGTGGAAATGCATTTCCTATATAATGTATATTATTTTTATATTGTCGTTTATGGAAATGTCCACTAAACACATATTCAGGCCCACTTAGCATTTTATCATTAATGCCACCGTGATCAGGCATTTCTACCATTGCATTCATTTTAAAGTAGGGTAATTCAAAATGCCCAAACATATATTTGCATTGCATTTTAGAAACTGTTTTATAATCATCTCCAACAAGCCATGGAATAATTGCAACATCGTCTTGTTCAAACATGTCGTCAACCATTACAAAATTTGATAGGTCACGAGCATATTCTATGCTATTCATATCTCGTTTATCTTTGTAATAAAGATCGTGATTACCAGTTATAAAGTAAACAGTTTCAAATGCATCATTAAGTTTTTTAAGATCTTTAATAGATGCATTCATTGTTGCAACACTTATACTTGCTCTATGGTGACTCCAGTCACCTAGAAATATACAAGTTTCTGCATTTCTGGCTTTTGCTTCTGCTATAAACCAGTCCACATACCTGTGGCAGTCTTCTAAATGTAAGCGACTGTTTTGCTTTAATCCGTAATGTATATCCGTAAAGCAGGCCGCTGTCTTAAACAGTTGGGCCATAATTAATCGTTTATATCACTTTGTGCAGATGTTTCTGCCGCTTCTCTTATCTGTCTCATTTCTTCTTCATGAGCAATCTGTCTGCCATAACTAGGTAGGTGTCCTTGTTCTATAAGGATGTCATCTCTAATCATTTGATTTCGTTTTTCTAAATTTAAAATTCTAGTAAAACTATTATTTACTGCGGCAGTATAATATGCAAACGGGTTATCAGATTTTGCTTCATTAAACTGTAGGCCTATTTGGCTAAGTTGAACCAATGCTTGTCCACGCATTTCGTCTACATAAGTGTAGCCTCTCCAGTTTGCTCTGTGACTATACCTTTCAACTAGTTTTAAAAACATTGTACCTAACTTATTAGTGATCTTACCATGATCAACACTAAAGTGACCATTGCTTAAACTTCCCTGCCAGTGACTTCTTGCAACTTCAGTTACTTCACCATTTACATAAGCATAATGTTTAAAAGAAGGAAAGTTTACCTTTGCTTTAGTTTCTGCTTCATTTTTAGGAATTCTTTTCCTTCCTGGTTCATCTGGAATATGCTCCATGGTCATTACACGGAATACTAATTCTTCCTGTGGAATACTTTTTGGGTCAACTGCAAACTCTTTCTGTTTTGGTTTATTTTTATAATCCTTAGGATCATGATCAGCCATTGCGGCTTGGTAACCAATTGACTGCATTAAAGAAGCACGATTTTCTCTTGCTAATTTAATACTGTTTCTATTAATTTTATTCACATCTTGCAAAATAACATCATACTTTGCATACATTTCATCTGTAACATAACAGTATGTCATTTTACTTTTATGGATTTCTTTTAGAATATCTTTATTATTAAGATAATTTACTTTTTTAGGCTGTGCCATTAACTCTCCTCAAAATTATAATTCATTTATATTGTTAGTATTATACACAACTATTGCGTATTGTCAATGTATATTTAGCCACTTTTATTAATTAACAATAGTTTTAATGAATGTGATAAATATATACACAGGAGATTAATATGTCGTTCTTTCAAAAGAGTGTAAACAGTTTTTTAAATAACAAAATTAGTGAAAAAGTATCAGGGTTAGACCCTAGGGTACAATCTATATTTTGGAATTTAATGGGTAAAGAAGGGTTCGGTCCTTACGATACCGGAACTAGTAAAATTCATGTAGAAGAAAGAATTAAAAAAGCACAGGAATTAGCGGCGGCAACATCAGCCTCTGGACAAATACAAATAAATGATAGTGGCTCAGAAACAAATGGTGACATTTCAAACTTTGATTGGAGAGCAAGACTTCGTCCTAAAAATGGTGGAATGAATCAAATATACGGTATGGCTGGCGAGGACGGAGATTCTAAAAGTTCTTTACTAGCACCACTTAAAGCAACAGGTGGTTTGGTTTGGCAAGTTACACCACAGATATTTTTATCAGGTGTTGCAAACTATAATGCACAACAACTACATGGTTCTAACTATCCTATATACACATATATGAATAGTACTCCTCCTTCACTGCCTGTACAGGCAGATTTTTATGCTAACGACATGTTTGATGGCCATTACTTATTAGCAATGATGCATTTTTTAAAGACAGCAACAAAGAGTTATTTCGGTGAGAAGTCGGTTGTTCAACAAACTTATGGTACACCTCCTCCTACATTAATATTTGAATATTTGGGAGAACACGGCTTTAACAAAGTACCAGTTATTATAAACGACTATTCTATACAGTTACCTGAAGATTGTGATTATGTTCCGGTTGTTACAAATGTTGGCGGTGGTGAAGGAACAGAAACAACTTATGTACCTACAAGAATGAACGTTATGGTGAACTTAACACCTAACTATACACCTAAAAAATTAAGAAAGAAATTTGACTTAGATGATTTAAGATCTGGAAAGGGATATAAAGGAGGATTCGTTTAATGGCTAGATATAATAAACAGTCCTTTATAACAACAAGCCAATTAATAGGAAACAAGTTTTTAGATGTAAATACTATTCCTAATATCCCCACATCAATTTACGATGAAGATTTTGTAATCACACAAGAGTTCGATCAAAGACCAGATTTACTTGCATACAAATTATATGAATCATCCAGGTTATGGTGGGTATTTTCTATGAGAAATTTAGACAAATTAAAAGACCCAATCAGAGACTTTAAAGCAGGAACTAAAATTAAACTACCTTCATCGGATTCCATTAAAGATATATTTTCGAGGTAATATATGTCTTCAGTAAACGAAAATCAAGCAGGCGACAAAGATTACGGCATTTATAAAAGTGACGTTCCAAATAGTGAATATAGAATCAAAACACATTGGGGTAAAAGATTTTTTGATCAGTTTGACCTTTACGAAGGAGGCAGTCCGACTTTTGAAGACATTGAAAAGCGAATAGAAAGTTACAGTAATAGAACAACTGATGAGTTTAATCAAGATGAATTAGACGATTTGAATCATTTTAGAGCCATGGCCGGTTTAGCAGAATTGGACAATCACAAGGACGACAAACAAAATAATGAAACTATAAATGATCAAAAGAATGTGTACTCTAAATTTTTAAGAAATAAAGTACGAGGAAACATATTAGACGGCTACTATACTCCACAGTATGTTTTTACCTTGTATATGTTAAAAAGAAATAAATTAGCCGAATACCAACAACAGACTGGACCAAAGGATGGTGCAGGTAAAGATTCAGGTGACTCCGACGAAGCAAGAGAAGATACACCTAAAGAAAGCACATTTGTAAAACACAGGACACTTACAAAACCTAACCCTCAAGATTATGTAATTATAGCACAAACAGGAACTACTGATATAGGAATAGACGACGTTACTATACAAACATTTAATGGTCTAGACAGTGATGTTATACCATTAAAAGTAGACTTTAAACTTACAGAACCCGGTTCCATATCTCTTTTAGATAGAATAGCAGAAGCAAAGCGATATTGCGGATATAATAAACCAATATCAACATTACCTGGAATGTTTTTACAATTGGAATTTGCTGGATATCCAGATGCATCTGCACATGACGGTGTTCCAATTGATTCTGAAGTAGATGGCAAGCCTGAAAGAATACCTCTTGGATTTCCTTCAGATGCAGACGGAGATGCATCCAAAGTTCCTACAGAAATGTATTTTGAATTAGGCGGTGTAACATATGATATGGAAATAAGTGCAGAAGGAGCCACTTATAATGTTAGTGCATATAGACAGAAAACAGGCGGTAGAGATAGATTACATTTAAAGACTGCTCACACTATAAAAGGCAGAACCCTATCAGAACTGTTAGGTGGGCTACATCCAGTACAACCAGGTAGTACTTCTGATACAACACCGGATAATTCACAAGATCCTGATGCCGGTGCTTCAGGAGATGAAGTCACTGACACTGGTACTGATGCTACAACACCAGCCGAAGAATGGTATGGATTGGAATATGCCTTTAATAAAGATTTTGAAGATTTAGACGACCCGGTAGATAAAAAGACGAACGAAGAGTTTAAATTATTTTTAGACGGGTTTATATCAAATTTTGCTTGTAAAGAAGGTGATCCTATTAAAATGACACCAGATACGATTTCTGATGCATTATTAAAGGATTATAGTTTATTAGAAACATTCGCAAAATCAGGTTCAATTACAAAATTAACTGACACTGGTGAAAAAGTGTTGAATTGGCAAACCCAAACAGATCAGCAGTCAGTTGAAGACGACGCCGCTGGTGGACCGGTAATTGTTGAATATGATGTTAGTAGATCAATAAACGACAGCATCAATGTTAATGGTGCTAGGGGAGATATATCAATTACTGAAGAAGTAGAAAAAACTATTAATGGTAAAGCCGTTTATTCAGATCCTTTAATTTCAATTAACATTCCCGCTGGTACTCATATCAAAGATTGTATATATTTAGTTTTATCCCTCAGTGAAGATTTTGTTAATAAAGCAATTAGAATTAAACCTGGAGGTTACAATGAGAAAGACATTAAAACTGTTGATAGTGCATATTCAAGGTGGCTTACATTAGATACAGATCACTTTGTAGATTTTTCAGAACAAAGTTGGGACGAAAAAAAGGGTTCTTACGATGAATACTTTCATGTAAGACCAGTGTTGTCTTATACTAGTAATCCAAACATGATTATATTTGAAGAAGAATATGAAAAAATTAAAAATCCAACATTAAAAGAAATTTCAACTCTGTTAGACTCAATGTCCATACAAAAAGAATACTACTATAGTTATACAGGACTTAACACGCAAATATTGGATTTGTCCTTAACATTTGATGAGGCTTATGCATTAAATATACCAGCATTTGGATTTGGAGACTATGCTCAACAGTCTGGTGTAGCCACAGCATCTGCATTAAAAGAAGAAGAAAATGCACAAAATACAAATGATAGTGAAGGTGTAAACGATATCTTAAGTAAAGATAAAAAAGCAGGTGGAATTTTTGAGACTCTCAAAGGACTTAGTGATGTAGAATTTGAAAAATTTGCAGAATTCGCCGGATACTCTTCAGAAGACATTTCTAGATTAGTGCAAGAAAAAAATTATGTAAATGAATTTGGAAGTGTAAGGGGAACAACAAATATAGAAGACCAAGAATACCTAAAAGAATTTGCGAGTGGTTTGGCTATGGATGACGTAGGAGATGCAATATTATCTGGTTACACTAGAACCACAGAAAATAGTGAAGACCCGGTACCAACAGAAACTACAGAGTTATTGACCGATTTAAGTAATGATTTAACTGTAGTGTCTCCTTACATATATGCTTCTGCATTAGTTATGGGACTGGAAGGAAATGACATGGCGGCGGAATTTTACAAGTCACTTGACAATGAGCAACTTGGAGAAGAATTTCAAAATATAGTTAAGCCTAAATTAGATACAGTAGAAGTATCTAATATTGTTGAATCTGCACCGGAAGAAAGAAACTCCATTAGGTCAACAACAATGAGTCATTTAATGAGACAATATACAAATGCGGCGTCTACACAAATGATGGATCTATCTGTTAGGGGAGACCCTTATTGGTTAGGCAACGATGTGTTTTATGACGTCCGTAAAGAAAGCGACGGTCAGCCTGATTTTACAAAAAAGACACAAGATATTTTCTTTGTAATGGAAGCACCTAGAAAACTAGATTTTGATTTAGATGACGAAGATAACAATACCGGTTTATTTGATTATGGCAGTATAAATTATACACTAAGTGGAGTTTATCTGGTGTATAGATGTACATCCAATTTCAGCGGAGGATTGTTTACACAAGAGTTAAATATGGCACAGAACAAATTATATGAATTTTCTAAAATAGAAACAATTAAAAGAACCGGAACACAGAATTTAGAAGATTTTGAAAATTATAAAGCACAAAAGGCCTGGAACGAAAGTAGAGCAGAATACTATAAGAAACAAGAAGAACAACGCTCAGGAACACCAACAGAGTAAAGTAAAATGGCACACAGATATACAAGAGAACAACATGTAACAGACGGAATTTATTTCGGTGAAGTCGTATCTGCACAAGACCCAGATATGAACGGTAGGCTTAAAGTATATATTCCAGCACTACATAAAAGAAGAAAAAATCCTAAAGGCTCAAACGATAGAGAAATGGCAACATTTAATTGTATCTGGACCTCTCCATTTGCAGGTGGTACAAACTATGCAAATGAAAATGTAAATATGAAAGATGACCACAGGGGGTCTGGAAAATCATATGGTATGTGGATGGTTCCGCCTGATGCAGGAACGCAGGTTGTAGTAGCATTTGGGCAAGGAAATTTAAAATACGGAGTTATAGTAAGTTGTTTATTTCCTGAAGATCGTGCATTTATGGTGCCGGGTGTGGCAGGATCTCCCTTTAACTACTCTAAACTAGGGTATAAATTACCAGTAAGTGAAAAGAACAAATTTGATAATGAAAATCCTGGTAAAGGAACAGATGTATTAAGGCCGGCACACTTAGATTATGCAAGACCTATTTACGAGCAAGGATTACTGGGCGACAACGTTAGAGGAGCATCCTCAAGTACATCTAGAAGAGAATCTCCTAGTAGTGTGTTTGGAATATTAACACCGGGTAATATAAAACCACCCACAGGAGACGGTCCGGCATTGCCTGGCAACAGAGGTGCAGGACATCAATTTGTAATGGACGACGGTGATCAAAACGGTGCCAGCAAAAATATAAGATTGAGAACAGGTGGTGGTAATCAAATTCTACTAGATGATAATGAAGGAATAATTTACTTCATTAACAAGAGCGGTAAAGCCTGGATGGAATTAGATCAAGCAGGCGGGATAACAATATTTGGAGAAGGGTCAGTAGATATTCGCTCTAAAGGAAATTTTAATTTAAGAGCAGATAGAAATGTAAATATAGAAGCCGGTGGTGATGTCAATATTAAAGCCGCAGGAGATACAGCAACTGGTGATGGTGACCAGTATGTTGGCTTACAGCCTATTCCCGGACTTCCATCATTAGGGTATGGTGGTAACTTAAGATTTGAAAGTGTTGCACAAACATCTATATACTCTGGACAGAGTGCCCAACTTACATCAGTAGGAGGAGATATAGATATAAGTGCCGCAGGTAGATCAGCGATTACAGGTGGAACAACTGGCGTAGATATATTTGCAGGTGCAGGTGGAATTAAAATGATGTCTGCATTAGGTGGTATCCATTTAAATTCTTCATTAGGGATAAATTTAACTAGTACAGCACCTATTAGTTTAGCAGGACTTCCAGTCTTACTAAATTCTCCTGGAGGCATACCAGGTATGCCGGCATTACCAGCCTTATCAGGTAGTGCAATATCAACAAACAAACATGACGACTGGTCTAGTAAAACTCCTGATTTTGGAGATTCCGATGATTTAATGCCAGATACTACAACAGAAAATGCGTCAGGTAGGGAAAAAGGTTCTACTGTTAAATCTATAGTAACAACCATGCCTACTGCAGAACCTTATTTAAATCATTTTAAATCAGATGCAATGGCACACCAACAGTCTTCTATGACAGAAGAAGATTATGATGATGAATTAGGTCCTAACGATGCTGATTCACCAGACGGATATTTGGGAGGTTAAGATGACAGAAAAGAAAGGACATAATCCAACACCTGTACAAAGTTTTAGTGACGGTCTCGATGCAAAAACGAAAAAAGTAGAAGAAACTTCCAAAGCATTTTCTGAGGCAGTTGGTGCCGTTTCAGGTGCAAGGGTAGCCGCAGAAAGAAAAAAATTACTAGGTAAATTAAAGGGCATTGG
>Ga0208434_1000163_pt1 | contig 36608 bp, 52 predicted proteins | sample 13_taG_FD_184086 | JGI IMG/M metagenome (GOLD analysis project Ga0208434, IMG submission 184086) | Marine viral communities from the Subarctic Pacific Ocean - 13_ETSP_OMZ_AT15268 metaG (SPAdes) (version 2) | ecosystem: Environmental > Aquatic > Marine > Oceanic | place: Pacific Ocean | collected... | reverse complement strand
CCATTTGTCTTCATATTTCTCAATTAAAGAAGGAGTTAAAGAAGGGTTTCGGGATAAAAACCTCCAAGTCAATTTGTCTTTGTATTTCTCAATTAAAGCAGGAGTCAAAGCGGGGTTTTGGGATAACCCAACCCAATCCCATTCGTCTTCATATTTCTCGATAAGAGCCGGAGTCAAAGAAGGGTTTTCGGATAATATATTCCAATCCCATTCGTCTTCATATTTCTCAATTAAAGCCGGAGTCAAAGCAGGGTTTTCGGATAAAAATATCCAATTCAATTTGTCTTTGTATTTTTTAATTTGTTTATCAAAATATCGTTCTTTGACCATATCATTTGCTTCAAAAGTTTCACTTCTGTATTTAGCAACCTTTTCTTCCACATCATCGGGTTGTGGTGAAAACTGCTTTCCTTTCTTAGAATCCTTGCGCTTCTTGGCACTTGTGCGAGCATATTCTTTATCCGTCAATGCCTCTCTTGCTTTACGAGGCAAATAACGCTCTCCTGTCGCTTTCCTCCCTTGTGTGGAAGGTTTGCCCGACTTGGTTCCCCAATCTTCCTTTGTCCACTTGTCTAAGGACTTTTGAGCAGGAGAAAGTTCCCTCTCGGCATTAAATCCGTATTTAGTGTTTCCTAAAAAATATTCTTCCGTTACAGAATTGTATTTCAATGCAGAATTTTCTATGTCTTGTCGAGAGAATCCAACAGGTTTGGATGAATCTCCCTTGCGTTGGTAAAGGCTTCCGCATATAAATGGACTGACAAATAATTTAAAGGGCAAAAACCATTTGATATACAGCGATTCCATTTCAAGAGTTAGAGGGTTTAATTGAAACTTCCTTACGACAATCTTTGTCAAACCGTTTTCATAAAATTTTTCCAATTTATCTCCTGTTTTATTTTCCTTCCAAGCAGATACTTCTTCCGCAGTAGCAGGAACACATTTCAATTTTTCATATCCATTAGTTTTTAGGGATTTTGTGTCGAAAAGAGTCATTAACGGATAATCTTCAATAAAAAATTCCGGCATAATCCACAGCAAACTTCCCTGTGTCCTAACCCAATAAAATTTTTCTGTTCCAATGTCACTCATTATTTTTTGAAACCGTTCGGGAATCTTAATTTCATCATACTGTGGGTATTCGTCCCGAACAACGGCTCCATTTTTGTCATAAAGTGTTTCGTATCTAATTCCTGTGGGGGATGCAGGGTCGAAATAAATGACTCCATCACCAATCACAGAATCTAATTGCGGTGCTTCAAATGTTTCAGCACCCAAGTTAATCGGCAAACATTCATAACAAAATGAACCTTCTTGAACAACAGTAGTCGCAGGTTTTTCACATGACTTACACTTTCTTTCTTCGGCTGATTTAGAAACATTGATTGAACCTTTTAATCCAAACCTGCGTTTGTAGTCTGCAAACGAACCGCTTAAACTCGGCTTATTCCACAGAATCCAACGGGATAGCGAACCTGCCGTTGTAGGGTCTTTCCAATCCTCTTTAGTGCTTGTAGTAGTGCCGCCTCCATGACGCTCAAGGTATCGTTGCATACGCTCTTTATCACCATGCTTAGTGTAATCGCTCGCACCCCTTTGTCCGAAGTGCGTAGTCTTTATTTTCTTGCCTTCGGAATCTTCAAAAACAGCCATTAACTTCTTTTCGGAGTTAGAAGAACGAGAGATTTTAACAGATGATGGTTTTTTAGAAGATTCGGATTCAAAAGTTTCAGCGTTCTTGACATGGAGATTTCCGAACAAAGCAGGGTTTTGGGATAACAACTTCCAATTCCATTTGCGTTTGTATTTCCCAATAAGGGCGGGAGTTAAATAAGGGTTGTCGGATAACCTACTCCAATTCACTTTGTCTATGTATTTCTCAATTAAAGCAGGAGTTAAAGAATTTTGGGATAAATAACCCCAATCCCATTTGTCTTTGTCTTTGTATTTCTCAATAATGGCAGGAGTCACAGAAGGGTTTCGGGATAAATAACTCCAATTCAATCCGTCTATGTATTTCTCAATTAAAGAAGGAGTCAAAGAAAGATTTCGGGATAACAAATGCCAATTCCATTCGTCTTTGTATTCCTCAATAAGAGCCGGAGTCAAAGCGTGGTTTTGGGATAAATACTTCCAATCCAATTTGTCTTCATATTTCTCAATTAAAGAAGGAGTCAAAGAAGAGTTTTGGGATAACAACTTCCAATTCAATTTGTCTTTGTATTTCTCAATAAGAGCAGGAGTCAAAGCGGGGTTTTCGGATAAATACTTCCAATTCCATTCGTCTTCATATTTCTCAATAAGAGCAGGAGTCAAAGCAGGGTTTTCGGATAAACCCATCCAATTCACTTTGTCTTCGTATTTCTCAATAAAAGCCGGAGTCAAAGAAGGGTTTTGGGATAACGCCCTCCAATTCCATTCGTCTTCATATTTCTCAATAAGAGCCGGAGTCAAAGAAGGGTTTAAGGATAACATATCCCAAGACCATTTGCCCTCATATTTTTCAATAAGGGCGGGAGTCAAAGCAGGGTTTAAGGATAACGAATACCAATCCCATTTGTCTTCGTATTTTTTAATTTGTTTATCAAAATATCGTTCTTTAACCATATCATTTGCTTCAAAAGTTTCAGCGTTCTTGACATGGAGATTTCCGAATAAAGCAGGGTTTGAGGATAAACTCATCCACCTCAATTTGTCTTTGTGTTTCTCAATAAAAGCCGGATTTAAAGCAGGGTTTTGGGATAACTTAGTCCAATTCAATTTGTCAATGTATTTATCAATTAAAGCAGGAGTCAAAGAAGGGTTGAAGGATAAATTAGACCAATCCAATTTGTCTTTGTATTTCTCAATTAAAGCAGGAGTCAAAGAAGGGTTTCGGGATAAATAACTCCAACTCATTTTGTCTTTGTATTTCCCAATAAAAGCAGGAGTCAAAGCAGGGTTTCGGGATAAAGCAACCCACTGCAATTTGTCTATGTATTTATCAATAAGGGTGGGGGCCAAAGCGGGGTTTTCGGATAAATACTTCCAATTCCATTTGTCTTCGTATTTCTCAATAAAAGCGGGAGTTAAAGCAGGGTTTTGGGATAACTTAGTCCAATTCAATTTGTCAATGTATTTATCAATTAAAGCAGGAGTCAAAGAAGGGTTGAAGGATAAATTAGGCCAATCCAATTTGTCTTCATATTTCTCAATTAAAGAAGGAGTTAAAGAAGGGTTTCGGGATAAAAACCTCCAAGTCAATTTGTCTTTGTATTTATCAATTAAAGCAGGAGTCAAAGCGGGGTTTTGGGATATATAATTCCAATTCCATTTGTCTTCATATTTCTCAATAAGAGCAGGAGTTAAAGAATCGTTTAAGGATAACATATTCCAAGACAATTTGCCCTCATATTTCTCAATAATGGCAGGAGTCAAAGCAGGGTTTAAGGATAAAGAAGTCCAATCCCATTTGTCTATGTATTTTTTAATTTGTTTATCAAAATATCGTTCTTTGACCATATCATTTGCTTCAAAAGTTTCAGCGTTCTTTTTCAAACTTCGTCTTCTATTGAAAATTTCAAGGCGAGGATTTGTCCACAAACGAATCTTTGCGCCCTCACTAATTAATGCCTCTATGTTTGAAACAGGACTTTCCACATAGGGGTCAAAAATAATCTTATAAATTTTAATTGGTTTTCCTTGCTGATAATCAACATTGTCAATTACTTTTGATTTCAAAACGAATTTTTCCCAACCATCTCCAAAGCGAAAAACATCTCCAATGTTCACATCATCAATAGTTTGATGTTTTTTTTGATTATCTTCTGCCCTCCTTATTGAAAATCTCTCAATTCTTGAGCGAGCAAATTTATTTTCTTGATAGGTTAGATTCTTTATTTCAATCGAAAAGTAATTCCCATTGTTTGCAGAATTTTCATTTTTCTTTCGTGCCTCATACTGATATTTCCCATTAACTTTGGGCGTATTGGCACGAATCCAATTCAAACATTTCTGTTTCGCATCGCCTGTATTCGTTGTGCAAATGAATGTCATAACCCCTCCGGTCATGTAAGGGTTGATTAAAATCCATATTTGATAATTATTCCTGTCCTCATAAGTGTAAATGGTGTTTAAATCATTTTTTTGTGTTTTCCATGTGTGATAAAGCCACCATCTTGCATCACTTTCTTGATAATCGGAAGAAACCATTTCCATTTCTGCCTCTCCTTTATATCCACTTGAATAAATAGCAATACCCTGCGCTTCTGCCTTTTCTTTGGCTCCTTGACCACAATAAACTTTGCCTTCATCGCCCCATTGATAACATCCGGGCTGACCCTTAACCGGATGAACAGGCATATAAATTAATTGTCAATCCCACTATTTATTGATTCGCATCTGCTCCCTACGCATGGGCGGGTGATGGGAGAAGAACGACCCCAACAGGAACCCGTGCGTAGTGTAGTGGAGGGAGAGAACACCAAACATGGAGGTTCACCCTTTAATCCTGTAATTTATGGTTGTCTTAACGACTATTTATACCCTTTGCTCAAAAAGATATTCTGCATACTTTGATTTCAAAACTTGATTGAAAGGAATCGTCTTGTCCACAATACTGTAATGAAATGAACCATTTATCTTTTTTCGCTCAACATTATTTTCAAAGAAGGGAAATAAATGGGTAAATGAATTTGTCTTAAAAGACCTCTTTTTGCCGAAATTATTTCGCACTCTATCAATGACTTCAAGACCCGAAAGGCTTTGATTCGACTCCCTTAAAACAAAATAAGCACAAGACAATTGATAACCATTATTAGAATACCTTCTCCTTTTACCACTGCTTTCATTTATATCCTTCATTGAAAGAGATGATATTCCTCTTTGTATTGCACGATAACATAACTCCGAACAAGTATAAAATGACCTTGCTCGATTAGGTTCTTTCAAGCCACCTCCATCACAAACGAGGCAGACCGAGTTTGGCCGAGTTTGTATCTTGCCCCTAACAATATTTTTGCCCATGATGATAAATTAAATTACAGGTATTTAACAGATTGCTTCATGCCATAAAAGCAATCAAAGTCAAAACTGCACCACCAACAATAAAAGGTGTGTAATTTGGAGAATCGGAACATGAGCCATCGTCAAGAGTAGCCATTGGATTGTAATTTTTTGCATTTGGGGCCATACAACCTGCTACGGGATAGCCCGAATTCATCACTTCAATGGCTTCTTCTTTGGTTGAGAATGTTCCAAAAAAATCTAAAGGAAGCAACATTTCTGCTCCATCAAAAGAAACTTGTGGAGAATCCGATTCTGCTTTAGCAGATGTAATTGTTCCTGCATCCCCTTGTGTCCCATAAACACGGAACTCCGAAGGAATCTCTTTGACGGAAGATTCAAAATCAACACGATAAACAGTGAAAAAATAAGCAGTTTCTAAAATTCTTTTTAGACCGCCATCAGCAACCTTTGTGAAGGTTTCATCGGGAGTCGCATAAGTCGCACCATTTTCAACGGTTTGAGCATCAAATCTAATATAATCAAACATGGAATCACCGAATAATAAAGGATTGTCCTGCCATAATTAAGTCTGTTTCTGCCATAATTACAATGCCGCCTGTCGTTCCTCCAATTAAGCCGCCACTTACGCCGCCACTTACGCCTCCGCTTAAGCCTCCGCCTGTGTTACCGCCTGTGTTCGTTCCACCACCTGCTCCACTCGATGCGCCTCCACAATGTTCATTAATTTGACTTGTGGATTTGAATGATGGGCATTTGTTGGTATCATAAATAGTCACTGTTTGGCCCACCTTATTTGAGCCACCGGGACATTGACATTGAACTTGTCTGCGCTGATAAAGGACATTAAAACCGGGAATCAATTCGGAAATGTATGCCTTCTTATCTTTGTTAGGAACTCCCCACATGAGGAAATATCCCCCACCGTCTTTTTGGACTTTTGGAATGCCGAATGAAGAAAATAATCTTGTATTGATGTAGCCTTTAGCAGAAACACTTTTGATATTTTCAACAGATACCGTTTTAATTGCACTCGGAACCAAATCATCTATGCTAACTTGAGTTCCTGTGGCATCAACAACACGAATAGACTTGGGAAGCGTTTTTGTTACTTGTGGAATGGTACAACCATATGACAATCCCGATAAAGAACCACTTATGGCTTCCGCAGGGAAAAATTTCACCGTTTTATTTTCATTCTCGGCAATTAATGAGCCAATAACAACAACAGAACTTCCTACATTGTTCCACGATTGACCACTACATTTTACTTGCATTTGTAGGGGTTCGGGAGCAATTTGGTTGCCCGACAAATCTAAAACGATTTGTTGCTTGCTTACTCCCGCTCCATTTGAATTAACATAACGATAAGAACCGCCTGTTTCAGTTAATGGGCCACTTTTGATTTGCACATGGCCCATATTTACTGCGGGATAATTGGATTTATAGCCTCCAAAAGAAGATAGGATGGAATCAAATGTTGGCTTGATTGAATCAACAGACTGTGATAAAAGAGATTTAGAAATCTGCCCACGAATATCATCAGCATTTGTTTTGACTGTCCAAGAACCACCTTGACGACTCAATTCCCATGTGTAATCTCCTTGAATAGAATCGGGAACTTCTTCCCATGATTCATAAGCACCCGATTGAAGAATATCAACAACAAGTTTGGCCTTCAATTTGTATGTGGAATATTTTGGATTTGAAGCGGCAAGGGGATGCTCAAAAGTGAATGTTTTCCCTTTTGAACCCCAAACAGATTCCGCAGGAAGGGATGGAACAAGTGAGCCAACATCAACAATTCTTGTTTTCTTTTGTGTAGGCGTTTCTTGTTGCTCTAAAGAAGTGAATGGTGTTGCTCCCGTAATTGGCTCGGCAGAAGCACGATTTGAAAAAGCATAAATTCCAATTCCTGCAACGGCTAATGCCCCAATTGCGAGATTACGATTCTCCATATGGATTATTTATCGTTTTCGCTATTTAAAGAATGGCTAACGAGTTTGCTTTCGGGATTATTCTCCTTCCACAAAGAAATACAATCATCACACAGGGGGAGGGTGCGAGCAAAGGAATCGTCCATACAACGATACGGCCATTCAATTCTTTCCGCACCACAATAATATTCTTTTGGCTCTTTCCCACTCATATGAACAACCGTTGGAGTTTCCAAATTCGCTTGATATTCTGCGTTTTCAATTTCATAATCGGTAGCACCGCATGACCTTGCATTATGGCCCTCAAGTCCACATTTTCCACATTTTCTTGCCAATTTTATTCCTCCCATTTCATATTTTTGGCCTCAAAGAAAACCTTTCCAAGTGGAGTTCTCAATCCCCAATCGGACATACGATATTCAACATTCCTGTCACCTGCACCTTCTTTTCGTTCTAAAACGCCTTTTTTATGCCAAATCGGAAGCAAACTTACGAATGAATTCTTTCCCGATGAATTGCCAAAATTTTGCATGATATTGAAAACTTCTTTGTGACACATCCATCCACCATAACTTCCGTATTTGCGACGATGTTTCAAAAGGGCAAGCATAGTGAAATTTATCATAACACGACGAACGGGTGCGGTACGAACCTTGTTCAAACATTGTTGTGAACACCATGCTTGATGCCTTCCCCTGTCAGCCTTTTGTGCAGAAATTTCAAAAGAATTTCCACAACCCAAACAATCGCAATCAATTAAAGGATATTTCAAATGATTTCTATGGTGCTTTGAAGACGATTTGGGAACCATTTCAAAACCTCTTGAATAAAATTCCCTGCAATATCGAGAACAGTATTCTGTTTCATAAACTGCTCCACCGCCCTTCTTGGGAACTGTCTTACCACACTCACAATTTTCAGCCATGTTGTTAAAAATAAAGGACACCTATTTAAAACCCATCAAAAACAAGATTACAAAGTTTGCATCTAATTCCCTTCATTCCTCTTCACCATCTGTTCCAAAATACATTCCGCAGGAATCACAAATCAAGGTTTCTTTATCAACATTACATTGACGACGACACGGCCCACCATACTGAATCCAACCCATTTCAATCACTAACTGAATTTATGATTTGAAGCGTTTTAATCGCTTGTTCTTTATGTTTGGCTTCCACCATAACATCAATAGAATTGTGATAATGATTCATTGGCCCATAAACAAGGTCGGAATGTGCAGGTGTTTCACGCCCTTCTCCGGCATGAAGAGTTTTAGATTCGGAATAATGAACAACAGGAATGGTATCAAAACCCCATGTCGAAAGAGCCAATTCAAGTGCTTCCTGTTCTGTTTGGTCGCCCGTATTGAATTTATGATGGTGATAATCGAAAACGATGGGGATTCCAATTACACGATAAACTCCCTCATACAAATCTTTCGTTGAATAAAGATTTGCCCTATCATCGTTCTCAACAGTTAAACGCTTTTTACAAGAATCCGAAAGTCGGTCAAAGTTTGCACAAAAACGAGCAAGTGCTGATTTTTTATCACCGTATGCACCACCAACATGAATGTTGATTTTATTGTAATGGGATGGCTCAAAACCCATGTAGTCAAACATCTTTGAATGACAATTCAAATCACGAATCGTTTTTAAAACGACTTCTTCTCTTGCAGAAGCGAGAACATTAAATGGCCCCGGATGAGTCGTTAATCTGTGTCCATATTTGGTTGCGAAGGAACCTATGGAAGAAAGAAGAGAAAGAATTTTTTGTGAATCGGGCAAGTCTTCAATTTCATATCCCATAATGGGGTGCGAATAGAAAGGAAAGATTTCCGAAGAGATTCGGAAAAAACGAAGGCCATTTTCTTCGTTGGATTTCAAAATAAATAAAAGGTCTTCCAAGTTCTTCTTAATGATTGAAGATAAAAATGACAGACCTTCCCTTTCTAAAGTCGCTTTCCGCATGGTTCGGTTTGTAAAAATCTCTTGCTCCCGCAAAGCCATGTTAATACAAGCGTAGCCAATCATAATTAACAAGAATAATGACAGGTATTTAAATGGTATCGGGGGCAGGATTTGAACCTGCGAATCAATATGAACAGGAATTTAAGCCCTGCGCCTTTAACCACTCGGCCACCCCGATATAGAAATAAATTTTACGCATCACCCTTAGATGATTCATCATCTTCAATCGGTGTTACGACAATTACGGGTGCAAAAGGATGATAATTGATGAGTCCGGCAAGGCAACCATTACAGGCATAGTAAAGAACGAAACGAATCGCTCCATTTTGCTTTTGTTCTTGTTGTTGAATCAATTTGAATTCTCCCCCGCAAACATCACAATTAAACATTTTATGCCCCCCTATCAATAATAATTTTCCCAACAGGCTTTTTAATGTTACTGCGGAATCGGTAAGTGGGAGTTTCGCTTCTTTCTTGCCGCTTTTCAACGACTCCTAAACGAACCCAACGAGCCATCAAATTTGACCATCTTGCAGATGTTCCTGTCATTCCATTCGCCTCCATAAGAGGAATCATCCCGTGTGCAGAAATCCAACCTCCATCACGCTTTAAATTTGAAAGCAGATAGTAATTCATCAATGGGCGTCGAATTGGAGAAGAAAGAACCTTCTTTTTACACCCGTGACAACAAAAACGGCGGGCCTTTTCATCATGTTTTCGCCAATCAGTCACCTTCTCACAAAGGTCGCAAGAAATGGGGATTGCCGGAAAATGTCCTGCGGGTGTTTTGGAATAGTTTCCTTTTTTATATGCCATACAATATTCCGAACAATATGGCATATACCTTCTTGAAGCCATCATTCCACAATGACAATGTTTCCCAATTTTCTTCACCATGATACTCGGTGAATAAAACAGGTATTTAAATTTTGTGATTAAGTGCCGGAGGCAGGATTTGAACCTGTGTCCTTGACCACATACGGTCCCTCCGACTTTTGGTGGGCGTGACAGGAATCGAACCCGTATCGTCGGCTTAGAAGGCCAACATGCTATCCATTACACCACACGCCCAATAATATATTGATTGTGCAGGTATTTAATTGTGAATTAGTGAATCGGTGTGTGCTTTTTGGTTGTGTCGAGGTCGCACAAATTCCTCGCCAATATAAATGTTGTTTTTTCTTCTATTTATATGTTCTCATTAATCATCGAACCATCTAAAAAATAACCCCAAAAAAATAAAGATAATAATGGCTGACAAGAAGATAAGTGCGAATAAATCTGCATTATTCATTTACAATTACCAAACCTTGTAGGCAATAACAACAGACATAAATAATGCTAAAACATTTGATAATGTTCTAATTAAAGCCATACTGTGTTGATGGCGACCCAAAGTAGCATCTTTCCTTTCAAGGGCCGATTCATACAAGCCCCATTTTTCTTCAACAAAATTTCTCAATTCTTCATCCATATTATTCACCTTTTTTTTCTGTAAAAACTATTTTTTGAGTTATCCAAATTATGAACAAACCTGCTGAAAATGTGTAAAATTCTTCTAATGACATTATTCCGTCACCTTCCCAAGCCCCTTACAATGGGAACAAGACATATCAATGGCTACGCCCGAACCATCACAAAAAATACAATCATCCATCGGCTTCATAGGAACAGTCATAATTATTCCTCTCCAAATACAAAATCATTTTGAGCAGTATTCATGGCATGAACAGTAGCCTCACCAATGGTTTCAAAATCTCCGTTGATATAAGCAACATAATTCTTTGCCAAACCAATAGCCATCAATGTAGCCATTTTGCTTGTAATTTTATCTTCTGCCATATAATTAGAAGAATTCAATAATTCAGCCATCTCATCGTAAGTATCATTCAAATGATTCAACAATTCTTGCATTTTTACCTCTATTTCATCAGCCATATTATTCACACCCTGTCAAAGAAAACCCATCGTGTATAATCGGGGTCAATAATTCCTGTGTGGAGTCCTTCAAGATATGCTTCCAATTCCTTAAATGAACCAAAACAAAAATTGTGATTTAATTTACCTCGCAACCACATAGGCATTTTCTTCTTCCCTCCTTCGACAACCACATAGGTTGGCTTTCGTTGGCGAAGAGATTCAAAAACCTCATCCCATGTTCCACACATAGGAATTTGTGTATTGACATAAGCAACCAAGAAATCGGAAACTTCAACCATTCTCAAATCAACAAGAACAATTTCTTTCGCCATTGTTCTTAACTCATCCCACCGTTCCAATTCAATGAGTTTTTCAATCATTTTCTTTTCATCGCCAATTTCATTGTATTTACACTGTGTCATTGGTTTGTCGGTTGGGTCAAGAGGAACACTTCCCAATCGTTTTAAAAATTTTGTGAAGGTTCTCCGCCACTCAACGCCATCATCTTGAGCATAATCAATCGGCCCTGCAAGATAACATCGGGTGTTATTTAACTTTCCTTTAAAGATTTCTTTTTCGGAAATGATTTCATCAACCGCTTTCAAATTGGATTCTTCTGTTTCATCCGTAATTTTAATCTTTCCCATGATTGTCCCATTTACAAGACGGGTATATCAACCTCAATCATAAGGAGAAAAGTCCCATCTTTCGGAGTCCTCTAAATCTGCCCATGTCCAAGAATAAGTTTTTTTGTTCCAAAATGTCATGTAATTTTGAATCTCTTTGTTCCCTCCCCAAAGACCAAAAACATTGTGGGGTCGGGGTCGGTAATTGTGATAGGTTCCTGTTTGGAAAGTAGTAATTTCAAAATCAACCATATCGGTTGTCCTAAACGCTTCCTCAAAAATCTCTTTAAGAAAATCTCCAATTACGCTATAATAACTCTCGGCGTTGAATTTCGGCAAGAATTTTTCGACCACTTCTTGAACCCCTTCTTCAATTCCTTTCAATTGGTTGTAAAGCGTCAAATCCAATTCTTTTGGATTTTCCTCACCTCGTCCATTTTTCAATAATGGAGCGATGTATGATTTAAATTGTAAATCATTCACGATGCCGGAATTACGCTTTAATTTAGGTGAAATTTTATACAAAACTTGACTTCCCTTTTTTATTTCAACCATAGAAGGATTTCTCCGATTTCCCCTTTCACGAAAACCTGTCAAACAAATGTGTGGAGGAATATATTTATTGCTGTCATGGTATATCTCTTCATCACGACGCCTTTCCAACATCGTTTTGATGTATTGTGGGACCGCAAAAATATCCGTTTCTTGCTCTTTAGACCATAGAGAAAAACATTCTAAAATGTAGCGAATATTTTGATTAAAATCATCCCACCTAATATTTTCAAATTTAATTTCTTCTCCAAAAGGTTTCGGTTTTCTTTCAAAAATAATGCTTCTTTCTTCAACATTAAAATTAGAATTGTAATAAAATTGTTGTGATTCAGTCAAAAACTGTGTTTTAGAAAGAATGTAAAAATAATCAAACAACATAAGGAGGAAAGGGTCAAAAGAATCCAAATCATAATTAATTCCCCCCTTTCGGAAGGAAAACCAATGACCTCGCCCGTTCACAAATTTTAAACATTTAGTAGTGTCAATAAAATCTCCCGATGCAACGACTTCAACATAATCCCCTTCGGTAAAGATGGTGAAATTGATTCCTTTCTTCTTTTCAATCTTGCGGCCCATACGACGAAGGAAAATCTCTTGACGCAATTGTTTTTCACCCTTTTTATCCAACATCTTTTGAGAAAGAATATTGTTTAACTTCTCCACGGCGTATTGTTTAGCCATTCCCATTTTTTTATCACTTCCCATAAGGAGATTATCCTCCCCAAGTGTTTCAAACAGATTATCTTCTGTCGGGAATGGATTTAAAGGCGTTGTGACAAGATACTTATAGCCTTTGTTGTCCGACTTTCTCCATGCAAATGCACCATATCCTTCGGGAGCATTTGACAAATACATGGCTTGAATAGGATGGAAACTGACCCGTCGTTCCAACCCATCCATGTGTTTTTGTATCATACGAATATCTATCCTTGCATGGTGGCGTTTAGGAATCGCTCCCCCGTGTTCTTTTTTTACTTTATCAATTTCTTTACGATGGCCTTTAATTTGAGAAATAATGTCTATCGCTTCATACATTTTGTTTTCCGAAGCAAACCATCGGATTTCACATCGCTTCCATTTGGGATTTTCAATCATTGTTCCACCGACCCTTTACTCCCAACAATATTAAGCGAGTATCTCCTTGACTTAAGGTTTTCTGTATTTTCATTTAAAAAACCTACTCGATAAAAACTTTGTTTGCGAAATAATCTTGAGAAGCATCAGTGGTTCCATTTATGCGATATTTGATGAGAATTTCATATTCACCTTCGGGCAACGAAGCAAAGAGCGAAACCGATGATTTATCAATAATAAGGCTTGAATTAGCGTAAATCTTGTGGACCCCGTTCTCATGGAATTCGGAAACATTGTAATAGGAACCGTTTTGGTAAAGGGTAATCATCACTTCCACTTCAATAAAACAATTTTCATCATTGATACCGTCATGTCGTAAATCCCAATCAAGGGACAAATCATTCCCATCAACAAAGAGAGTGATGTTGTTAGAATACATGGTTAAATTTGAACAGTTAGTGGAATTATCCACAGGTTGTTCAACATCTCCAATCTCCACGGCAAGCCATTCATAATAGAGGTCTTGATAGGAACCCGAATCTGTTTCCCAATACACGGACCAATAGAAATCATATAAATTGTTATCTGCCACTTCAAAATTAGTAATTTTAATTTGCTTTAAATCATACACTTCTCCTTGAACTGTGTAATTGTCGAAAACCGAAACCAATGGTGGCTCGGATAAGTCGGAACCATTTTCATAAACTGAAAACCAAATGAATACCTCTTCGGAACCACTTGAAGAACAATCTATATCGGATTCCACTATGGCTTCTATGTCGTTATTAATTTGTTCAATACCCAAACTCAAAGAGAAAATGAATGGAGAGCAATCTTGGGATTGAATTGGCTCACTTTCCATCGTGACCCATGCTTCGGGACCACCCCACGAAGAACCATCATAAGTTTCATAAGAAATAATCACATAATATTCTCCCGCAGGGAGGTTAAGATAATGCTCATTAATACTGTATTGGTCATGGAAATTTTGTTCAATAATGCGAGTATCATTACCTACAACAATTTCAAAATAACCATTGTTCATGTGTTCATTACAAGAATTTAAATCTTGAAAATCCACTTGAACCCGTAAATCGTTATTATATCCTTGTCCGTCATGGTCATGGTCAAAAATGGCTTCATTTTTCCACCACCAATCGGAAACACAATCGGGTTCAACAGGCTCCACATAGAAAATATAAGGTTCATGGAACACTTCTTCTTGACCCACAATTCTTGTGCGAGGTTCAATTTCCCAATCGCCATCATCTAATTCACCGGGTATCGTAAAATAATGTTGCTCCGTATTTCCATCTTCAATGATTACAAGAATATTATCAAAAGTGGCGAAATAAGTTTCTTCATAAAATAAATCGTAATGGAGGAAAACTTCCATTTGCTTTGGACAATCGCCTTGCGAAGTACGAGTAATATCCACAAACAAATTGACTTCGTTATCGTCGTTAATCGCATAATCCCAATTGTGGGCATTAATTGACTCATCACAATATGACGGAGGCATAGCATCAAATTGACAAGAACCATCGTCGTCAGTAGCCATTGGGTCATAATTAAAAGCATCGTAATTGGTGCAACCCCAAAATTCTTCATAGTCGGAATCATCGGAACCGAACACATCAATAATGCCAAAAGCCTCCATCGAGCCACCTGTGAGCAATAAGAAAATTGGAATCAATGTTGCCGCTAATTTTTTGATATTGTCGGCCTTATTTTGTAGTGATTCAATTGCCCTATCCACAATATCTCCTTCAAGCGTAGTTTCAACCTTGACTTCGGTTGAATTATCGCCGCCGTTAAGAACTTTATTTTCGGAAACTTCTTGAGAAATTGCTTGCACCGTAGTAATCAATTCTGCGGCTTCTTTCAATTGCGTAACTAAATCAATCTTTTCAACATTTGATTCATTCAATTTTCCATCGTCAAGAAGGTCTTCTAAAACATCTTCAAATGAACGACCCGTAGCATCTGCAAGAAGTTTAGCCTTTTTTACTATTGACCCATCAATTTCGGACACAATAAATATTTGTTATTTCCGCTATTTAACGATTTACTTCTTGGTTTGCCGAGTTTTCTTTGATGGTGAACTTCCCTTTACCTCATCAATTTCTTCTCTTAGGGCCATTATCTCATTTACAATAGTCGTAATTTCGCCATCTTGAGCAGATTCTTCCACGGTTTTACAATGGGGATTTCTTTCCATATCTGCTTTGTGACGAACCATAATTTCATCCATCGCCCTAATGTGAGCGGCTTGAGATTCGTAATCTCCGATTTCATTCTGCTTTTCTTGATTCCATGTTTCAATGATTTTCGTTACTACTAACAATGCAGGTCCACCAATAATCGCAAGAATGGAAACATAGTCCTCGGAAGAATCAAGATAATTTGGCTCCCATGCCGTCAATATGAAGAACCCAACAGCAAGGAGAACCCACGCATATACAATAAGCAAACCTGTTCTTTGCATCAACCAATCGTTGTTCGTGCGCTCACGCTTGCCTTTCTTCATAAAAACAACCCAAAAAAGGATTGTTTCTTTTGCTATTTAAAAACAAACTTTATTCGGAGCGTTTTGCTTCACGACGAACTACTTCAAAGGAAGTAACCCCATCCACCTTCCGAATTAAAGCAATTGCTTGGGGAATCTGTTCTGCCGTAATTTCCTCCGCCGGAATTTTTTCACCCGTTACCAATACGAATATCACGAATTATCCCATTCCTCTATTTTATCTTCATTCGACTTTTTATCCATTTCGGAAGATAAATGGTCTTCAAATTCGGAAGGAGTCATAAAAGAAGTAATTTGGTGAATTCTATTGTTCCATTCAACAATAATCTCTTCTATGTTTTGAACCATCCCATGAACGAAATACATGAAATATGACATACGAAGAACAATAATGAAAATCAATCCCGAAACTATGGCTGAAATAAAAGAATAATCCAAACGACTCACCTCGCACATTGTTGCGCTTATCGGTGTGTTGGCTCAACAGGTTGTTAAAGGTAATTTTTAAGACTTCTTGACAAGAGCGCAAATAGTCAAAATTATTGCACCGTATAGAAGAGGATTTTTAAATTTGATTTTTTCATCTTCTGCTTCCTTGACATGGAGATTTCCGAACAAAGCAGGGTTTTGGAATAAACTCATCCACCTCAATTTGTCTTTGTGTTTCTCAATAAAAGCCGGAGTCAAAGAAGGGTTTAAGGATAAATAATCCCAATCCAATTTGTCTATGTATTTATCAATAAGAGCAGGAGTCAAAGCAGGGTTTCGGGATAAATCACTCCAATTCCATTCGTCTTCATATTTCTCAATAAAAGCCGGAGTCAAAGAAGGGTTTCGGGATAACCCATCATACCTCATTATGCCTTTGTATTTCTCAATAAGAGCAGGAGTCAAAGCGGGGTTTTGGGATAAATACATCAAATTCAATTTGTCTATGTATTTCTCAATTAAAGCAGGAGTCAAAGAAGGGTTTTCGGATAACAACCTCCAATTCAATTTGTCTTTGTATTTCTCAATTAAAGCAGGAGTCAAAGCAGGGTTTTGGGATAAAACCATCCAATTCATTTTGCCTTCATATTTCTCAATAAAAGCAGGAGTCAAAGAAGTGTTGAAGGATAAATTTTCCCAACCCAATTTGTCTATGTATTTCTCAATTAAAGCAGGAGTCAAAGAAGGGTTTGCGGATAAATTAGACCAATCCAATTTGTCTTCATATTTTTCAATAATGGCAGGAGTCAAAGAAGTGTTTGAGGATAAATACTTCCAATTCCATTTGTCTTCATATTTCTCAATAATAGCAGGAGTCAAAGCGGGGTTGAAGGATAACGAATACCAATCCAATTTGTCTTTGTATTTTTTAATTTGTTTATCAAAATATCGTTCTTTGACCATATCATTTGCTTCAAATGATTCAGCCTCATAATCAAGCAAATAATCGTCGTTTGATGTATTGAGCATAGGATTTTCAAAGTATTCCTCGCCATTTATCACAAGTTCATACGGTTCTTTAAGCCCCCTTAGTGGTTTTTGAACCGTATAACGAACAAAAAACCGTTTTCCGTTATATTCGTAGGATGCCTTTGTTGCCACCCCATAGTCTTTTGCACCTTTGGGGTTCAATTTTTTTCCCGATGCCTCATTGATTGACTTGAGCATCCCATTTTTTACTTGTCTTTCTGTCGGAGGTTTTTTTCCATCGGCTAATGCCTTTTGCGTCATTGAGATTTCAATTAGCGAATGAGATGTTGAAATTGGATAGCCATATTGACCTTGTTGTTGATACATGATTTTGTATGCCGGGTCATTTTCATCATATATTGCGTCATAGATTGCTTGAAGCCATTTGTTTTTCCCGACTTTTCCTTCTGTTTCAAAAGTTTCAGCGTTCTTTTTCATCCCTCTTCGCTTCTCAAAGACTTCTCGCCTCCGCATTTTTTCATCATGTGTGTCACTAAATTTAATGTTAAATTTATCTATGATGGTGTTCCAAAATTCATCTGTTGAGAAATCATTGATGTAATAATTGCTTACCAAAACAGCCTCCTTTACAAAAATAGAATCGGGATTATTTATCTTATCCTGTTCATTATTGGATATTGAGCGAAAATAATTAGGCTCCAATGCTTTGTAATGACGCAATTTTTGTAAAGAAGGTCGATTAAAGTCTTGATAAGGCTCTCTTTTTAGCGATTTAACCGAAATCTTTGGTTTTTTAAAAGGCACAAATTTTAATTCTTTGGTTAATCTTCCCGTCGCTTCTTCAATACGAAGAAAAGTATTTTTCCAATCTCTCGTTTGTAAAACAAATGCAACCTTATAAACATCTGCGGGAATTATCTTAGATGGGTCGGCCCTGTCGTCCATTCCAAAATTACTTTTGCTCATATACCACCATTCCACAGATTGTCGATTTTTTTGTGGGAAATGATGATTAAGGATAATGAATTTACGAAGATAATTCTTTGACTTAGTTATCTCTTTGTTATGGTACAACAAATCTTCATAATAATCCTCATTCATAGGATTTAATAATGCTTCTTCGTATTCCTGTGGAGTAATCAATTCAACAGATTCATTTTCTGTATTTGCAGAAGTAATTTTGGTATGAATGGCAGGACGACGACTTGATTCGGAAAATTTCCATTTTATGTAACTTTGGAAAATCGGACCCGAAATCACTTCAACAGGGATTGGCATCTCTATTTGCATTATTACAACATCCTTTCAAACAAGAAAATGTGCGCCAATTAATGCCATTGTTCCAAGTGCTTTAGCCCCCACGAAAGAATGTCCGGCCAATTTATCGCCCAATCTTAAAGAAATTAACACTGCATCAATCGCTAAAACCAATGCAATATCTTGAGGAATTCCCAAAATAGTGCTGTGTGATACTTCATCAACCGCTTCTCCGACTCCTTTCGACATAATTAATCACGCCCGCATATCTTTAACAATGTTGCTTACTACATATCCTGCAACGCCACCACCAACCGTTCCAAGCGACTTAATCATGGTGGACTTATTAGAAAGTGTGTAATAGAAAAATGAAGCGGGAATTGCAGTAAAAATAATTTGTTGAATCGAGAGCATATAACTTAATTATCAAATCGACTATTTAAGATTTAAGGTATGAAAAAATTGCCACAATGATTGCTCCATAAATGAGAGGATTTTTAAATTTGATTTTTTCATCTTCTGCTTTCTTGACATGGAGATTTCCGAATAAAGCAGGATTTCGGGATAACCATTCCCAATTCAATTTGTCTTTGTATTTCTCAATTAAAGCAGGAGTCAAAGCGGGGTTTTGGGAAAAAAACTCCCAAATCCATTTGTCTTCATATTTCTCAATAATAGCAGGAGTCAAAGCGGGGTTTTTGGATAAAAACCCCCAATTCCATTCGTCTTCATATTTCTCAATAAGAGCAGGAGTCAAAGCAGTGTTTTCGGCTAACCTAAACCAATCCCATTTGTCTTCATATTTCTCAATAAGAGCCGGAGTCAAAGAAGGGTTTGCGGATAAATAAGCCCACCTCAATTTGTCTTTGTATTTCTCAATTAAAGAAGGAGTCAAAGCAGGGTTGAAGGATAACATAGGCCAATCCAATTTGTCTTTGTATTTCTCAATTAAAGCAGGAGTCAAAGAAGGGTTGAAGGATAAATTAGGCCAATCCAATTTGTCTTCATATTTCTCAATTAAAGCAGGAGTCAAAGAAGGGTTTTGGGATATGCCCACCCAATTAATTTTGTCTTCATATTTTTCAATAAGGGCAGGAGTCAAAGCAGGGTTATCGGATAAAAAATTCCAATCCAATTTGTCTTTGTATTTTTCAATAAGGGCAGGAGTCAAAGCAGGGTTGAAGGATAAATACATCCAACTCCATTGGTCTTCGTATTTATCAATAAGAGAAGGAGTCAAAGCGGGGTTTATGGATAAATCACTCCAATCCCATGCGTCTTCATATTTCTCAATAATGGCAGGAGTCAAAGCAGGGTTGAGGGATAACCAATTCCACTTCAATTCGTCTTCGTATTTTTTAATTTGTTTATCAAAATATCGTTCTTTGACCATATCATTTGCTTCAAAAGTTTCAGCGTTCTTTTTCACCCCTCGCCGCTTCTCAAAAATATCTTGTCTTGGATTGAACATTTGAATCAAGTCGGAATCGGGAACAAGTTCATCAATGTCAATTCCTTTATGCTTCAATTTCAATTTTTGTTTTTTTGCGGAAGTCCCGCCTTCTTTCAAACTTCCTAATTCAATAATGCTTACATCCACACCTTCAAAATCTCCCCTATCAATCATTTTTTCTAAAACGGCCACTTTTGTATGCTCTTTGCAGTAATATTTGGAAGACTTGAGGCCATCTCGACCTTTTTCATCCAACAAGTTATGACTGAACATATTGCTTCTATGGTGAAGTCCTGTGTTAGCAGTTTTATTTGCCTCCCAAACATTACAATATGTGCAAGTGTCAAATGTTTTGAATTTTAATGGCTGTCCCATCACCATATCAAGTAATTTTCCCGCATTCATGCCGTCCACAAAAGTTCTAATTAATTTTTTAACCTGCGGCATTGTTCTTAGTTTCAATTGATTGATGATTTGAGGATTAATTTCTGTATTATCATTTCTTGGATGCCTTCCTTTCCATTTAAAACGAACCGAATATCCATTCCCGTAATTATAGTGTCCTTTTGGGGGTTTCGTAATAGTGAATTCTTCTCCCTTGTAATTTCCTCGCCAAGTAGGTTCCCAATAATCGTTACCCCACACAGGTTTTTCAATAGAGAATGGAACGATGGTCACTTCTCCATCGTTAAAACTCATAAATATATTTTATCACTCCGTCTATTTAATATTGTTCCAATTTAAACTCATTGTTTGGGCAATCTCCTTCGGAGAGGTGAATACAGGAAAAAGACGATAAAAGAAGTCGCCGTCTTCTGTTATCTTTGTTATTCCGTCTTCCGTCACAAATAAAATAAAGCCGTCTTGTAATTGTTCAACCCTTCTAAATTCCTCAATCGGAGTCGAGGATAAAAAATCATCTGCTTTCTTCTGCAAATCGGTTTTTCCACATAATGCCCTATCAATAGCATCACGCAAAGCATTACGCTCGGAATGTATTTCTTTTGGCGGTTGAACCGGCATCAATATTCTTCTTTTATTCATTCTATGCGGAGAGTCTTCAATAAAAAAGATTTGAATCGAAGGGTCGTCTGTTTGAACCAAAGTTAAGCCCATGAAGAAATTACGGATAAGAAATTGGTGAAGTCACCATTTGAATCGTAAATCAAATCGTGAACGGGGAAGTTAAGTTTAGATTGTGCTTCCCGAACTGCTGTCTTCACATATTGACGATTCATTGTGAAAAATGATTCGGGCTTAATTTGGATTCCTGCGACGATTTCTTCCGTTTCACGAAGAATGACAATTAAATCAACGGCTGAACCGCAATCCATGTCTTCTGTCGCCTTATCAACGATGTATTCTTCACTTACAGAAACTCTAAATTCTGTTAAAGCGGCATCTTCGACAAGTTTCCCACGAAAAGAATTAACTGCAAATAGATTATATGTCCATGCACGACAAGTTTCAATATTATATGGCTTGTCTTTTTTAAGAGTTAAAATTGCTCTCCCCCCTTCTGTAAATTGGGCATCATAAAGGGCTTGAGAAATCTCTTCCATTGTTTTCTGCCCAACAATACCGCATTCACAAGGAGGATTGTCTTTATGGTGTTCGTCAATAAGTGTCGCTAATTCGGAGGCTGAATGAACGGTGTGCTTTCCTTGAAGGGCAATTACGGGGATGGAGTTTTTGCGAGTTTTAATCCGAAATTTCTCGCAAATGTCATTAAGTGGACCTCCCGAAGAATTCCCGTATTTCTCAAAATATGGAAGCAAGAAAAATCACCGAACTCCATTCCAAGAAAGGTCGCCGTTTTGCTCAATTTTTTCGTCTTCATAAGGAGCAACCGCTTTCCGATAAAACTCTTGCTTGGCGCATTCAAGAACGCCCACCAATCCATTCATCGTTGCATATCGTTTCCCTTGTGATTCCAAAAGCAAACAAAGAAGGGATGAGATGGCGTAATTCAATCGCCCTTCATAGCCACCACCTGCAAGATACCCTGCAAGATTGCGAATCGGCTCATCTAATTCTTCACGGTCTTTCGGTTCAATGTAAGGCATATCAATCATTTATGCTTTCACCTATTTGAAGGTAAATTATTCCTCTCCAATGTATTCGTGCGAATAAGCAATTCTCATGGACAATTTTAAATCAACAATTCCATTGTAATTCGTTTTTTTCTTAAATTGGTCGGGTCTTGCTTTTCCATTTTTTGAAGTGCCTCTCCACTTATTGCTTTGGTTTCGGTATTCTCCAAGTTTAGCATTCACGGTTTTAGAATAAAAACGCTTTCCATCACGCCGTAAAATTTCTCCAACACATTCCGATAAACTTGTTCCTATGCCCATCCCTTGAAAATCCGCTAAAACGACTAACCTATGTTCTCGCCATGCGTTTTTTAAATTTCCCGAAGGAAACGCTAATGCAGAATTAAAACCAACCAATTTGCCATCCATTTCGACAATCCAACAACGAGCGGCCTTGTTCAATTTTGTGTTCAAATAATGATGTTTAGAAAAAACTTTCCAATAGGCTTCTTTTGCTGAACCCTTGATTTCAAAAACATCAATCTTAAAAGATTTCAATTTTCGCCACCTTCTTTTTGTATTCAATAGAGAATTCCTCAATATTCATATTATCGCAATCAAAAATCCAATCGGGTTCAAGCCAATCTATAATGTCCCGATGAACGGAAGCAATAACGATGTTTTTAAGTCCATTTTTACGAATGTATTTTGACAAAGCAATAGATAATGAAATAGCAGTTTCACGATTAACAACGCTTGTGAACTCATCAATTATGGCTCCCGTTTTAATTTTCCTCGCCATTTCAGCACGAAATTTTTCCCCATTAGATAAAACATGATAGGGTTTGCACAGACTCGGAAGAGATGATAATCCGCAAGCCATTAGTTTTCTCACCGCTTGTTCGGGATTTTCAAAATGAGAAACAATTGCTTTGTTTGGTTCCCAAATTAAAGGTTCATCTTTAAAATCAAAATAATTGGTAAGAATTTGAGTTTTTCCCGAACCGCTTGAGCCGACGATTAGACCAATAGAAAAATCTTCGGGGAAAGAAAAATTAGGAATCTCAAAACGGGACTTTCCTGTAAATTCATAGTCAAAACATTCGGATAGGTAATCGGTAAATTCATCGGGTTCAACATAGCAAAAAACTTCAACCATTTTATTCCTCTCCCATGTATTCATCACCAACGGACAAGCCCACACAAATTAAGAATAAAATAAACCACCATACTAAACTCATTTTACCACCTCATGTATTATCAGCAAAACACTTCACTCTTGTTTCTCGGTTCTGCACATTGTAAATTGATAGATAGCCTTTCTTTGGTTTGTAGCCCAACATATTCATAAAATCGGTTTCTCCTTGAAAGGTTGAAGAAACGACAAGAGGGATTCCCCTGTGCCATTCAACCGTATGTGCATGGGTGTGTCCCGTCACAAACAAGTCGGGAGGTGTGCGAATCACCATTTGGTCTTCTTCTTCGGGAGAAAGAGCGTTTCTTTCACCCCACATAGGGGCCAAATGCCGCTTCTTCAACATCAATTTCATGGCCTCTTCGGGATGTTCATAACTCACCGATTCAACACGGGGAACAATGTCGTCAATTCCTTTTCCATGATAGGAAAGAACATCAATGCCACTTAGGGTAATTCGTGCAGGGTTTCCGACATGAATGGCAGAATTAAACTTCTCTTGAACGGCAGGTTCCAACATCGGTTGAGGTTCGGCAGGGCGCACCGCATCGTGATTACCCGGCAAGATAACGGGCGTAATGTGGTCGGGCAGTTCATCAAGTTTCCGAGCGCACATCTCATATTGTTCAAAAGAGTTTGTGATTGTTAAATTATTTTCGTGACCCGGATAAATTCCGATACCATCAACCACATCACCACTTAAAACAAACCACTTGATGTTTTGAGCCGTTTCATCGGCACTATTCATCCATTCAATCATCTTGTCCCATTCCGATTCCAAAAATTCTTTGCTCCCCATGTGAATATCGGATGCAAATGCAATTGAAACGGGGTCAAAATCGCCACCACCTTTGTTTTGATTTGAAGTTAAAATATCGGGATAAACAACACGATTAACCCAAAACATTTCTCCACCCGATTTATCAAAGCGGCCCGTTACGCCAATCACCTCATCAGTCATAATAGTCGCACAAGAAGGGTCGTCTTTCCTTACAAAAACTGTTATCGTTCCTGTCCTGTCTTCAAGCGTGACCATTTTTCCGCCCGATTTTGTCCGTCGTGCATCTAAAACAAGGCCTGTTATGTTGTAGTCCTTGTTTCGACCCTTTTCTCTAAAAATCTGCTTGATTGAACCACTTGCTTTGAAACCTGCTTGTGTTCTAAAAATCTCTTGAATTGTTTCAAATCGGTTGTGAAACATATTGACAATATCATCAAACTTTCCCTTTTGATTGGTTTGGCCCACTTGTTGCCAAAGTGAATAATCGTTTGAGAAATCGCTTGCTTTTGCCGCCCAAGCATTACGCTCCGCAACCTCTCCCGCAATCCTCATGGTATCGTGATATGGCGAGCGAAGTTTATCCATGATGCTCTTCTTGTTCAAACAGGTTTATCAAGCCAATGACCATTAAAACACATACGACAATCACTACAAGAGCCTGTAATATCGCCATTGTTCGTTCGGTCAAGATTCAATGTGCAAAGGAATTCCGAGAATTTTTCTTGATAAATCGGGTCTGTAATCTTGTAATTGTCAAAGAAAACCCATCGAGTATAGTAAAGAATTATCTCACTCATTATCTAATACTTACGATGTATTGGGTGGATTAAAACCGCTTTCTCCAAACCCCTAAATGCCTGTATTTTTACTCTCTTTAATACACGGCTATCGCTAACGCCAACCTTTGATACATGGAATTGCTTGTAATCATCCACGCAATCTAAAATATGCTTAATATCCTCTTCCATCATATTGTGAACCATTTTATCACCATCGTATTGATTGATATAACGAGTTAATCGGTGAATGTTACGGAATGCTTGTTCTGCTCGCTTTCTATCAATTTTGCCATCCCAATAATCTTCAAAAATCCTTACGGCTTTAGTCATGCGAATCCTGTCCTCTTTGAAATCAAAGTAGCCATCATAAGTCATACCATAGGGTAAGAAATCCCACCAAGACAAAATCTGTATTGTGTATTTCCATTTCTTAAACCTAACTCCTTTCTTGAAAAAGAGATTTCTAAATAGGTCAATAGTGCCTCCAATAATTAGCGATACAGGAATATAGAATATAATTCCCGAAATGAGGGCGGCGACGGAATACAAAAGAGCGAATGGTGAAAACAAAATTAAGAGTAAATAAATTGGACTCATAAGGATATGATAAGTAATGTCTTTAACAAAATTCCAACCACCAAGATTCAAATAATCCTTCCCTCTCTCTTTGAGGGATTTCTTATTCCGTGGCTCACTCTCAATTCTATCAAATGTCTTTTTAGGGTTGATTACTAACCGTCTTGTGGGGCGATATTGGCGATTGTGGCGAAAATACTCCTTAAACATATCTCATGCGGGGGCATCTCCGTATTTATAACTTTCTATTTGCCTTCAAGCCAATGACCATTAAAACACATACGACAATCACTACAAGAACCTGTAATATCGCCATTGTTCGTTCGGTCAAGATTCAATGTGCAAAGGAATTCCGAGAATTTTTCTTGATAAATCGGGTCTGTAATCTTGTAATTGTCAAAGAAAAACAATGAAACTCCGTGATTTTTAGTTAAAAATTCAACATCGGGCTTTTCTTCTTTCATACATTGATAAGAAAAGAAAATTGGACGAGTTACCAATTCAAGAGCCTTTTCTCTTCTCTCAAGAGAATGTGCATCAAGACTGAAATGCAAATGAAGGTTAGGATAATCACCAATCAATGCCGCCATTTCGGGAATTCTTGTGACTATCCAAATTGTCATTTCGGGATGATTTTCCCCAATGTAATTCAACGCTTCTGCCGAAGCAGGGAATAAATCCCCACCCCCATTCCAACGAAGATAGTCAAGATTCAATTTTTTGTATTCAGCAACGATTTCCTTCGCAAATTCAATCGGTGATGTGGAACAATAATCAAATAACCAAATTTGCTTCCGAAGGCTCGCTGTCCATGAAGTCGCACCTGCGGCATAATAGCAAGTTTCAATACAAACTTTTGAAGGTCTGCAAGTCCCATGAATCGGGAAGTTTAAAGAATGTCCTGTGACCTTATTGCCCGATAAAAGAGAGTTTGGCCGCTTGTCCGATGCTTCAAGTATTTTTGTTTTATCAATAACCTTGCTTACACGCTTACGATTCATAACTATCCCTCAAAGAACGGCGAGCAATTCTTCACGAAGAAGTTCAACGGCTTTTTCAGCCTCTTGAAGTGATGAACTTCCTGTAATTACACACTTGCCCGAAGAGAAAATTAAACAAACGGATGGGTGGTCTTCAAGTCGGAAAATCAATCCGGGAAATTGTTCGGGTTCCCATTCAGTCCTCATCATGGGAAGTGCAAGAGTAAGATTTGCGAGATTCAATTCTTGGCCCATATTGTGAGTAATGACAACATTAGAAAGTGTGGGGTCAATTTCGGGAAACGGATTATATCCTCCACCCTCCAACATCGAGCGAACTTGAGAAAATGCTGAATGAACTGCTTCAATATTTTTCGCCCCTGTCGCAACGGCTTGTCCCGACCTAAACAAATTTACACACACTTTGGGTTCCTTGATTTTAATGCTCATTCCCGGAAACTGTTCGGGGGCGTAATAAATGTCCAATTCATCGGAAATGTCAATCAAGTCAAAAAATTCTCCAAGTCGAGCGGTTGCTACAATGTTCACAACGGTATAATCATTGGTCATAATTTCCAATTCCTCCCACGGGTATAAATACCTAATTTTTTAAAGCATATTTTTCGTGATTGGGGTGGTCGCAAACAGGACAATTACGATGTAGGTAAGGATATGGAGTTTCACAATTTTCGCAACGAATTAGCCCTTGAATACGAAGGATTTCTTCATCATAAGGTTGTTCCTCTCCCGTTTGTCTGCGATGCTTTTGTGCGTTTCGATAATCCTTCTCTTTCCAACCCATAAAAACACCCTCAAAGTTTTCCTACTCTTCGCCACAGTTCATTCAAAACAATATAAAAATGCTCTTCACAATAATTATAGCAATCATAAACGATTAGTTTTCCGTCTTGTCGTCCACAAAGATAACTTTCGGGATTAAGTCGAGTGGTAATCACTGCCTCATTTTCACAAAGTTCACAGTTCTTCCTTGTCATATGAAATCTTCCCTTCAAGAACCTCAATTCGCCCTTCCAATTTTTTTAATTCGTGAACAAGGGCGTTTATGGTTAATGCCATCTTTTCAATAATTTTATCTTGCATAATGTCACATCCATTTTGGAGTATCTAAGTCAATAGATGGCTTTTCCCACATTCGCTCATAAATGGCATAAAATGGGATAAGATAAATGGTGCAAATAATTGAAAATAATCCAAGATTTTCAAAGTAGGCAATATCGTGAATCCAACACCAAAAAATAGTCAATGGTTGGAGAACTACAAGACCCCAAAAAGGTCGAATTGTTGATTTCATAAATGTTTCTTCGGACATAATCATTCCTCTTCTTCAAAATTACAAGGGCATCCCATTACAGTCATAATTCCCATACAAACATCGCATTCAATAATTTCCATATCTATTCCTCTTCAACAGGTGCTTCGCCTTCCGCAAACCACGATTTCATTTTTTCTTTTGGAGTCTTAACCGTAATGTCACTTTCACAAGGCTCACATCGAAACAATGCACAAGCGAAACCATGCGTTTCCCATTGTTTAATCAAATTCGCCTTCCAAGAGCAAACAGCACATTCCATGAGTTTATTTTGGAAGAACGGGTATTTAATTGTTCACTTCAAAGAAGCAACAAGGTTCCTCCATAAGAAACAAATGTGTTGATAATCCAATCAATTGCCATGCCTTCTGCATCATCAACAGTAAGAAAACCATCAAAGATACCGACAAGGTTATTCCATAAATTGTTAAAGAAACCCCCCGCCATCAAAACATCTTTGGGTTGTGGAGATTCGGAATTAACCCAAATAGAAACTTGCTCTTGGGTTTCAGCATCATTCAAGAGGGCATAAGTGTCCACACCAAGAACTCGCATATCATCACCACGACACGAATTTAAAGCGGGAAGATAAAGCAAACAATCACCGTAATAATCATCTTCATTAACTCCATAGTCGGAATCCCATGCACTAATGTTCACCATAACTTGAGAATTAATATGGTCATTAACATCAATTTCAAAAGAGGCATTCGCCATGTAGCCCGAATGATTATGTGTCCTCATGCTAAAAAAAGGTGTTTCAATGACCATAAATGGTTCATCGGGTTGATTCCTTTGAGAATCCATAAGGGTCGTCGCCACCATAATGACAGTGTAATTTTTGAAAGCATTCCCTAATGGATTAATGTCATATTTATCAGCGATACCGTCATTATCATCATCAAAATCGCAAACATCTCCGATATTATCTTCGTCAAAATCTGCGTTCGTTGAATCGGGAATTCGTGGACAATAATCTTCATTATCGCCCCAACCATCACCATCAGTATCTCGACTTTCATTTGCATTTGTGGGGAATTGGTCTGCGTAGTCATTGATACCATCATTATCGGAATCGGGAATTGTGTTTTCAATAACAAATGTTTCGGTATTATCTTCTGTGATAAGTGGAGATGCCACATTCGCAAAAGCCGTCATTAGCATTACCATCAAAACTATCTTGGTGTCCATATTAGGGGGTAATTGAATCTCATATTTAATATTTGCTGTAATATTTAATAATCATTTAATGGAGTCATATAAATAGGAAGAAAAACAAAGAAATTGTATGGAAGGCGAAAAAAAGATAAGCGAAGAACAAATCATTGATTTCGTTTCGCAAATGAAAGAAATTGTTTTTGAAAACCATGAATCAAAAGAAGATATGGTTGAGGGAGAAATTCGCCCCACAATATTCAAGATGATTACAGAAGGATTCAAAAGCGAATCTATGATAATGACAAATGTTGAATTTGAAACTCTTATGACTGAAACAATTTCAAGATTGACTGAACATTTAATTGAAAAAATTTCTGCGCTTCCCGAAAAATTAGCAATTCAGTTTTCCTACGATGTGGTGAGTCAAGTTATTGTTGCGAGTTATCAACCCGATGAATCGGATAAAAATCGTTTTGACCCGATGTTTGGATAAATTAATCCCTAACAAAGTTTTCAAAATCCGTAAAAGAAACTGTTGGATAATCCCATGTTCCAATCGCACGAATTTCCCCTTGCGAAGCACATTCGGTGAAGACCTCATAATTTAAAATACAATCTTGGATGCAATACTCAAGAACATAAGTGTATTGTCCATTAGCCCATTCAACAGGAGCAAATTCGGCATCCATAAGTTTAGAACGGTCTTCTCCAAGCATTCCCTTCACCAAATGTTGAAGTTTGTATCTAAATCCCGTCATTTTCTTCAAAGTAAAACTCATGTCAATGTGAGTAAATGGAGAGGTAAAAACAATTTCGCATGAGCCTCCACCTCTATCAATTGATTTCATCAAAATAGGAATGTCGAAATTAGTTCCATTGTGCGTAAGAAGAGTATATCCATCTTCAAACCATCGTTTTAAATCGGAAGCGAGATAATAAATGTTCTTTACACGCTTACGAAATTTGTCATAACCGTCATTTAAAATTGTCATGGCGTTTTCATCAGCGACATAAAAATGCTCTTGTTTAGTGGCCGAATCATAAACTGCAACACATGAAGTCTTCCAACCTTTAGGATTTGAAAAATCAAGCCCTTCTTTCTGCATGTCAAGATTAGCAGTTTCAATATCAAGGGCGATAATTTTATTGTTCATACCAATCCCTCTTAAAAATTTGGAGGTGTGTCGTCGTTGTCTTCCGAATCGGGGTCCACCCCACTGTAAGAAAAGTAATCCATAAAGTTCTTTGCGAAATCATCAAGACTTGTGTTGTTCATGTATTTTTCGTAATAATTAAATGGATTTTTTTCTTGAGGGCTTTTTGTCCCAAGATGCCTTCCATAAAGAGAAAAAAGAGAAATTACAATTTCCTCTTCCAAATCTCCAATTTCATCCCTCACAATTTGACGAAATTTCCTATATTGATTAACGAAACGCCTTGCATCCATGAAACTCACACCTTGCGAATCTTCTTCAAAGCAATTTGATAAATGCCTTCAACGGATGAACAAGTAACCTTTGCTCGCTTATCAGTTTTGGAAGTAATTGTTCCACGAACGGTACATCCTTTTCGCAAATCAAACTCAACGGTGTCGCCAACAGAAACATCGGGAACGACCTCGCTTCGCTCTTCCAAAATCTGTTGAATCATATCAACGATTTCCTGCAATTCTTCGGTGGTCTTTACGGAGTAATTATTCTCGGACATGACATTATGTTGTCCGAACACCTATTTATGCCTTAGTCGCATCTTGATTTCAACATATGTTTCCCAATCAAAAGTGTAGCAAACAGACTTCCATTCCCATTCGGGAAATTCCTTACGAAGCCAATACAAAAGTTTTCTTGTCGTTCCAAATATCTTTTTGTGACCGCCAAGTGTCAAAACAAGAGGAAGTTCATTTGAAGGCTGTCGATAAATGTTAAATTCATCCCACACAATATCAAAACCCATCTCCTGTCAAAATGATGTATTCCTCCGTACAAGAAAAACAAGGGAATCCACTTCCGACTTGTTTTCTTTCATCGGTCCAACCGACTTTTTCACAAACCGGACACATAATCATTTCGGGACTATTTATTACCATTCAAAATTCTCCTTTGTTTTCTCTCGTTAAATTGTTTTTCACAACGAAGACAAACATGACAAAGAGTTCTTCCATTCGGAAAACCCTTTACCTTTCTGTCACAAGTCGGATGGTTACAAGTCCACACCATTTTCTTCACCGTGTAATTCCAAAAAGCATTCATAATTAAATGTTGTGGTAAAAATCTGCATGGGAAGAACAGTTTGGACAAGAAAAATTGGAAGCGATTCCTTCTCCATCAAGGCCAATCAAATCAAATGAATGGTCGCCACCCCAAATCATTTGGGTTCCACAATTCCAACAATTCATTCTATCGTTGGGTTTATCGCCCAACCCCTCAATATTGGCTTTATCTTTTGAAATCTTTTTCTGCAATTCGGAAATGGTGTCAAAATTTTGTTGAATATTTTTTTCATCCCAACGATTGTCAAGAGTCAATCTCATATCACAAGTTCCGAATTTTTGGTCATTCCACACAACAAAGCGGCGCAAGGGAACAAAAATGGGAGATGTAAATTTCCCGAAAAATCTTCTCCACTCCGCCATAAAATCATTCCCCAATAAATTCGCCCAATTGTGGCATTTGATGAGTGATAGGTTCCTGCGTTTCCCTGCATTCTCGCAAATGTAGCCTCCAAAGCCTAATTTGTTCGCCCATCATTCTTCCTCCGAGAAATTTTGTGCCTTTTCAAGAAGTGCATTCATACTTTCAATTTGTTTCTTGCTCGGTTTTGGTCTGCGAGCATTTACGAAATCATCAAGTGAAATTCTCAAACCTTCATTTTTGTGTTGGTCATGGTCATGGTCATGGTCACAGTGTTCATTATGAACATGAACGCCCTGCTTTTGACGACGAACGGGAGTAACGATTTCACCTGCGGGACCATATACTGTGCATTCACGACACAATCCTTTGTAAAGGGATATTGATGCACAATCGGGACAAATATATGAATCAATAGACAATTCCATTCGCCTCCAAAAATTTGCGGTGTTCTTCCGTTATATTTTCAAAAGTTCCAATTGCTTGATAACTTATTCCCTCACAACGGGCAGGAACTTCTTCAAAATAAGAGGGCAGATAAAGCGATGGGCAAATAAATGTGGTGAAGCCAATTCTAATGCGGTTGTTTTCCCTGCGGAAAAGTGTGAATTCTGCATCGGGAAATTCTGCATTATAAATTTTGTTCGCACTGCTGATGCTTACGAACCCATCATTTTTTGTTTGTGTAATAATTTCATTATATCGTTCAAGTGTCATTTTCAAGCCTCCGTGTATTCTTCGTATATGTATTCTTCTGTTTCAATGCGGATTTTAAGCAAAGGGTTTTGCGCCATATTTCCCATCCTGTTCAACACCTTAATAAATCTAATTGCTTTCAACGGGAAACTGATTGTTACATTCCAAGCAAAGAAAATAATTCGTAGCCGTTAATTCGTAAAGTTCGGTCCCATTACATTCGACACAAGAAACTGAAACGGGTGTATAAGAAACACCATATAAATAATCATTACAAGTCAATTTATTCCTCTCCTGTTTCCTCTCCGATAGAGTCCCAATGATTCAAAAATGCAGAAATCTTTCCTGTGAATAAAATATCTTCATCATCAGTCTTTCCCGAACCATCATCTTCTTGAACAAGAATTTTTCCATCCCCCATCAATGTGCGAAGGAAATCAATAACATGATTGGTGAAAAAATCGTTATTATGATACTCTTTAAAAACGGCATAATTTGAACGCTCAATAATAAAATACTCAAATTTGTTTTCTTCGTTTAAGAAAAAGTAATCATCATCAAAATTCAATTTTCTTTTCTGCTTAAAAAAATCCAAGATTGCATCTTCCTTCAAATCTTGAATTCCGTTCATTTCAATACCAATCATCAATCGGTGCATGATTTCCTATTGGACATAACGGGTATATGAAGGTTCATTTACGAAAAGCAAACAATGTTTGTTTCAATTTGTGTGGGCGAACCGTTTCCTTCAATTTTTCAAATTCGACTTCCGATAAAAATGGATAGTCCGAAACGAATTCATTATCCCAATTTATCAATATGTCGCAACAAGATTTATACTCTTCCGAGATAAATCGTCTTTCGCAATCATCCAAAAGTAAAACTCCGCCCTGCTTTAAAATATTTGAATCATAAATCGCCTTTACGCATTCAAGCCTATTTATGCCATCAACCACAACAATATCAAAAGTTTCGGGAGCGTATGTTGAAATCGCAGAAAAATATTGTTCATCAAAATGAACATGAATATCATCATTACCATACATTTTTACAGCCTTTTCAGTGAACAAAAACCAATCCACATCATGTTCATAGGCTTCAACATAAACTTCTCTTTTTGACAACCATATTGTTGAATTTCCCGCCCCTAATTCGAGGATTTTAGCACCCTCAAAAATTAATTCTTCGTATCTTTTAATTGCCGCATCACACATAAAAGGTTTAACATTCATTCTAATCCCTCCAAAAATTCCTCGACAAAGAAGTGTTCCCAATCCATATTAACGACAATATTAGGCCTAAACCAATCTGTAAATTGCTTAAACTTGTGAACTTCTTCTGTCGCCCAAGTGGAGTTATTAACACCAATATTTTGTATAAAAGAAGTGTGGGGGCAAATTTCAAAACGATTTTTTCGCCAATAATGGTTCATAGGAATCCCCCATGAACCCTTATTATTGCGATTGATGTATTTTAAAAACTCATCTCCACGGGATTGTCGCCCTTCGTGAGAGTTCCCCACACCATCTTTCCAATCTATTCCAAACCAAGAACTGCTTAATTCATCCCAAACTCGCTTCCATGTCGCCCAACCCCAACAAGAAAACCAATCACGAATTCCAACAACATTATTTTCAGTCCAATTCCCATCAAGACATAAATCATTCATTTTACCATTCGTATATCCCGTTATAGAAAATATGTTTTCATCATGTTCATATCGTTCAAGATTATGTTCAAACCAAAGCAATCCTTGTGGATGAATAATTGTATCGTCTTCAAGATGAATAACTTTGTCTGCAAGCGAAAAACCCCTTTCCAAAACCCACCTTGTATTTTCAGCACAACCAAGATTTTCATCGTGAACTGTCAAATCAAAATTTAATTTGGTCTTTTTAAGAATTTCATACATTTCCATTTGTTCTTCGGGATAGCCACCATCAATAGAACAAATAATAGTATAATTGCTGATATTTTTAGCATTACGGAGCGAAGATATGACTTCATAAAAATAATCGGGTCTTCTCCAAGCGGCAAGCGTAATTATCTTTTTTTCTTGTGTCATAGTAATTCCTCTAATAAATTAATCAATCCCGTTATTTCCTCTTCTTGACGAAGGAGAAGATAGTCACCCCTATTGCGAGCATTTTTTATCCATAGGTCCATATCAAATTCTAAAATTTCTTCAACGGCCTCTTCCCAAAGTCGTGTATCTCCGCCCCACGGAATAATTTTAGCACCATCTCCAACAGCCTCAATTATTGCAGGATAATCTTGAACAATTACAGGAACTCCTTGAAGCATCGGTTCAACCGCCGCCATACCATAACCCTCATACAAAGAAGGATAAATGAATATATCTGTTTGTGCATAAACTTCACGAATGTCTTCAACATAATTACGCTTATCAATTCGCCCATCACGAACAGCAAATGAATTTTCAATCATACGAAAAAATTCACTTTTTTGACCACCGTAGGAACCTATCAAAACACGATATGTCCATGAAGATTGGGAATAATTATTGACTAAAGCGGCCATATATTTGCGACCTTTGTGATAAAGAGGATTTAACATCGTAATATTGACATTTTCAAGAGGGTTTTTATCAAGACGAATCTGTGTTTCATCCTTTTCAATAAGTGGGTGCAAAACAAATTTAGAAATAGTATTCAATGGGTCAATAAAACGATTAGACCAATGAGTATTACCAATAACAAAATCGGGCTTAAAATAAAGTGGACTATCAAATGCCCAATAAGAATCCACCGCTTGAAACAAAGAAGATTTATTATTCATGTGTTCTCGTTGTTCATCTTCAACAACCATAGCGGCGACTTCCCAATCTTTAGAAATTTTATATTCCTCTTCTAAACGGGTTCTAATCCTCAATCCTAAATCGTGATGAACGACCCCAATTAGTAGGTGTGGAAATGAAGATAATCCAATGAATAGTCGCTCACTAAATGGATAATTAACATGGGTAATTGGACTATTGACAAGAATATGGGTATAATCATTTTCTCGCACATGAGCAAGAACCAAATCGAACCATTCCCAACAATCCTTTTTACTGTCCATGTGAACATCTTTATCTCCAAGACGGATAATTAAATCGTCCTCACCATTATCACGGTCTTCACGCTTCTGCGTAGCCGTGATTAAGCAAGCATCAGCACCCCTAAAATTAAGAGCCTTTACCATGCGATAAACATAACCTTCTGCACCTCCGAAATGAGGTGGAGCATACAAAGAAACAACCCCTATCTTCAATTTACTACTCATCTGTTCCACCTGTACCGAATTCCCTCTAAAAGAATATAGCCTTCTCTTGCCAATTCTTGAATTGCCTGTTTTAAAATCTTTCTTTGATTACCTCCGTCACAACCAATCCTTTTGCCAATTGCAGTTCTTGAAAGTGGGCCGTCTTGAAGAGATTCAAAAACAAGTCTATGAATCATTTTCTCTCTCGGCTCAAGATAAATTTGGGGAGAATAGTATCGCCTTTTGTGTCTTTGAATAACTCCTTGAGAAACCAATTCATCAAGCCAAATAGAAATAGTCCCTCGCCAATAAGAATTATCTTTTTTAATTCTCTTCAACAAAACAGTTTTGGAAAGTCCTTGCCCATCTTTGGACAAAATTATCGCTCGTAACTGTGTCATAATAGCCATCTTTCTTTCATGTTTGGTTCTTGAAAGACCCCATCCGTGAGAACTCAATTTTGCAGGTTTTACAGCATGGTTCACATGAAGAAGAGGCTTCTTTTCCAATTTCTTCTGCTCCTTCTTGTGTAAAGGATTCTTATCACTAACAGCCCTTTGTGTCCGTTGGTTACTCGCACCTATTTCAATTTTTTCGGCCTCAACAAGAAGCGTTAATTCATCACTAATTTCTTGCTCCGTATAATTTGATTTGAGGCTCCACATTCTTGAAAGAACAGGAATCATTTTAGGATTTAGTTTTGCTTGGAAAAGACAAGACTCAATAATTTGAGTAAAGTCTTCGCCCATGACGATTTATTGAACTAACACCTATTTGAAGGTTCAAAAAAGGAAAACAGGAACTTGCCACTAAAGATACATCTCCAAATCATCTATTTATAAATCAATATTTCCGCATTAATGCAATAAAAAGTATTTTTACGCCGGATTATTTTTTCCATTTTATGCAAAAAAATACAATAATCGAGAAAATATCTCTCAAAAAAACGCCCACACAACGGCAGAAATGCCCAAATAGGCCATTATGGGCCACTAAAACGGCAGAAAAGGCCCAAAAGACGGCAATCGTTAAAAAACACTACACTGCGCCACATTTTACTCATTTTGGGCCACTAAAACGGCATTCGGGCCTAAAAAAAGGCAGTTTGAAAATGCAGACAGCCCCCATTTTATTTTCTATTTTCCGCAAACCGGAAAAAAAGCGATTCCGAAGGGTGGCTTATTCCCACCTTCCTCGGAACGCTCCGCAATTGCTTACGATTTATTCGTTCCGAAAAATCGTCGGGCATATCCAAAAAAGTATTCAAATAATCATCATTTCGTTTTCGATTTGGACTCTATAAAGGAATCAATTTGCTTCTGTATGGCCCCTTGCCCCGCAAGCGATACCCCTGTAATAAAGATTTCGGCTTGCATAGTAAGGGCATTGACGCAGACCACCGGAATCTATATAGCCACCATCTTGAACGCATCCCCTTCGTTGG
>Ga0208434_1000155_pt1 | contig 36966 bp, 44 predicted proteins | sample 13_taG_FD_184086 | JGI IMG/M metagenome (GOLD analysis project Ga0208434, IMG submission 184086) | Marine viral communities from the Subarctic Pacific Ocean - 13_ETSP_OMZ_AT15268 metaG (SPAdes) (version 2) | ecosystem: Environmental > Aquatic > Marine > Oceanic | place: Pacific Ocean | collected... | reverse complement strand
GGGGGTGGGGGTGGTGCCCCATCTATATCACCCACGGGATTATCTCAAATTGCTCCTGAGCCTGAGCGAGAAAGAGCAGAGACAGCACAAACAATATTCAATATTAACTTTGGTGGTGCTGTTGTGTACGATACCAAGCAAGCCGCTGAGCGTGCTTTTGCAGATCGCTTAACTCAACTACAAAACACTAGACGACGTGGCGCGCCCCGGAGGTCTTTCTAATGCCGTTTGAAAATACAGCTCCTCTGTTTGGTTTACTTAGTGCTTTTGATGCACGTCCTTTTAGTGGTGTAGAGCTCTTCAGTCGCTCAGGTGGCTCTGCTGTCTCTATGCAGACTTTCAACCAAGGAGAAGGAGTTTATGAGGATCTGCTATTTTTTCTTAATGGTCGCGTTTGTCATCAAAGCGTAGTGGCTACTGGACAGATCAACACCACTGCTAACTTTGGTAATGATTGGACTGTGACACTAAACTCAGATGATAAAGTGGTGGTTAGCTCTGATGTGGATTTTACTCTTGATTACATCGGGAGTGTTGATGCTCTCGGTTTTGGTAGCAGTCAGCTCAACGCTACTTTAAGCGGCTCTGATTATGTTGTCACAGCTCCCAACAATTGGACGCGAGGTTCTGTTAATCTAGATGACGTTTTGTATCGCGTACGTGAGGTGGGTGGAGCTGGTGATTTCAATTTCCCTGCTATTGATATTTACATGCAAGACATCACAGTATTTCTGAGGAATAGGCAAGCCATCAATGATGCTGATAACGTTGGTGAGAATGATCTTACAAAGCTCGATGCAACAGCACAGAACAATATTAGCATTACGTGGTTTCTTGATGATAATGGCCATGTTAACTGCTCATATCTTTCTAGTATTGGAGATATATCTTGGTCATCATCTGCATTTAGGGACTTGCTTGGCTTTACAGGTGGTGAAACTCCGGTTGTTTACTCAACTGTCTATAGCCTAATCACCGCGACTCATAAGCCAGTCGGGGTATTGATCCCATCAAGGCCGTACCAATCCCATCATCTGCGAGTACAGAATGAGTCACAGTCTCGCAGACTAATTGGTGGAGGATATACGAGTAATTTTATAGGCTCATATATAACCTCTATACTATCGTTCGATTTAGACGCGCTCTTAGACCAAGTAGACGACTACCGACACTTTACAAATAGATGGATGCCATACTGCTCAGCAGGTGAGAGGGTCAATATTTATCTTGGTTGGGGTGACAGCCGCCGCGCGCTCTTGACTGCTCAGGTGACAGCAGATCAACCTGCTTATGATCTTTTATTTACTTCTGAGGATAACGGAGAATATGGAAGGGTGAGAGGTTCACTGACTATCAACACCCTAGATCTAAGTTACCCCACTAGACTCAAGAGACGAGTACCAGTAACGATTGAAGTGGAGCATTTATGAGCAACTCATTCACATCCCCTCCTGTTCTAGTCGATCCAGCTAGAGTGATCACGGGCTTGACTGTTAGAGCCGAAGAAGCCAAGCGCCTAGCAGACATGCAAAATCATTCCTTTGCAGATGGGGGTTGTGGTGATGTCGTTAATCAAGCGTGGGACTCGGAATGTTTCGAGTTTACGGATACTTCTCTAACAGATGTCTGTGAGTGGTATATTCCTCACCCTAGCGAAGAGCATATAGAGTTTAAGTTTAGAATAAGCGCCTACTCTTCCCTATCCGGTGGGGTCGCTAAGGTCACAGTCAACTTTCCTCTTGGTGGGAGCTACTCAGCGCAAACTACCATCACAGACTCATCACGCTATAACTCAGTATTTAATGTGATCACAGTAGCTATCTCAGCAGTTGAGAACGACGAGATAGCTCAGCTTACTCTAAGCCTCCAAGCCCCCAGTGGGGGAACCATTGAGGTGGCAAACATTCAGGGTAACTGGAGTTCATTGAGTTCACCTCTCGCGACTCGAACACTTGACCAATTCACAGAAGACTTTATCCCTCAAGGTCAAAGCAGAGTGGGAGCTGATCAAGCTCTACCCTCTAGGTTTGGAGTCGATACGCTTAATAATATAGGGATGCTCAGGAAACGCGGTAGAACCGTTTTTAATTGGTCAGGGGTGAGCGGTGCAAGTAGCGCAGCTCCTCAAGGACTTGGGACACTCGACCCATTATTAAAAAACTCGGTTATGTTTCTCGCTGGTGGTGCTGATAACCTTAGTTTGAAAAATAAGATATTTGTTAAGGCTGCCAATATATCAACCACATTAGACGTTGATATATTTGGATATAGACTTACCCTTAACTCCAATGGTTGGTCGTCTTTTTATGTAGATCAGCGCCCCGGTTATGCTCATCATGTGGACTTCTCACCGATCTTTAAACGAGATGTCTACAAGTTGGGGCTAGGGTTGTCCCCAAATAATGATGAAGTGTTATTAGGCCCAAACAATCTAATCACCTCCTCGCCTCCTTATATTCTCGGTCTCTCAATATTGGCGGTGTAAATATGTTAGTACCATCATCATTTCAACGTCTACCAAATGCAGTGGGGTGTCATAATGGGCGACCTCTTTTTGGTGGTGCTGTATCTCAAATGGCTAGCGCTCTTGCTCAACTTCAGCGCTCTAAGTTTCTCGGTGAGGCTCATTATCAAGTAGAGAGAGAGGTGCTTTCAGGTCGCGGGGGTCGAACTCGCGTCGTAGCTCCTGGTGAAATCAAAAGTTCGCAGGTCTATAACTTTCTCTATCAGAGCAAAGCTCAGACTTCTCACCTCTGTCTGCTTATTCAATATACCGCTGTGAACTTTGAGTTTGCCTCTTCAGTCTCGCTTAGTATCGAGCTAAGAGATACAGCAGGTAATTCTTACACTGGAACAGTATTAGACGCAGGGACGCGCTTTACTGAGACAGAGTTAAGAGGTGATGCCAATGATATTATGGAAGCGTTTACAGGGTGCGATGAAGTCCCTGCTCCCTCTAACATAGTACCTGACCCACCAAGGCCGCTCTTTGTTCCTGTCGCTAATAGAGGAGAGGTTCTAAATATTGTGGTAACAGGTCAGCAACTAATACCACTCACTGTACATATCTATGATGTATTTATGCCGGAGGTGACAGCATGATAGATAGTCAACATGGCCGCAGAGTCTTTGCCTTACAGGTCGCGGGTTTAGAATACCGCTATCACAGCCACCCCCCACCGAGCTCCTCAAACCTTCATAGCACAGTAGCCACCGGTATCAGTTACACTGATCTCGAAGCTATCACATCAGTAGGCAGCTTCTCAGCATCGATTGATCCTAGTGGAGGTATTGCTCAGTATGGGGCGGTGAGTGTATCGCTTGGTATCGACTCTAGACGAGGTGGTTTAGATGATCCAGGCATAGTATTTGGGAGGTGTGGCGCTAGATCGGCCTCAACTAGAGGTAGACTCTCCTCGAGCGCAAGCCGTACCGACACCACCTTTAATTTGAGCACAGACCTCACTAGCTTAAGTTATCCTCGACTTTTACATATCGGAGCGGAGACAGTTAGAGCGGCGAGCGCAACCACAACAACAGTAACTGTTTCACGTGGAACAGGTGGCACACCTCAGCAGACCCACAGCACAAGCTTAGAGGGGTCACAAATCCCTGAGCTCACCACTGAGATTACGACCTTCAGGGGCCGCCGCGCCAAGTTGTATATGGCCCATCAATATCCAAGCGGTGAGACCTCAGACTATACCGAGATAATTAATGGGTTTATTGAGTCCTCACCTATCATTGAAGACGGTCGAGAGATTACTCTTTCGCTTATACCTCTCACTGCATTGATAGATACTAGCCTCACCGATAAAGGAGTGGCTCAGACTCGACTCTTACAAGATCATCATTATTATGATGGGGTTAATGGGAGTGTTCTAGAGTATGGCCTTGGCTTAGAGCGAATCGTTGATGAGGATCTCTTTGTAACTCCTGACACATCAGGCACTATCACAGCCAACGCATTCGATGGGGTTGTTAGTTCTCGACAGAATAGCGCTAATCTCTTTGATGATTTTGATGTCAGCTTACCCAAAGGGCCGGATGGAGACGATTATCCAAGGGAGCACCCAAGATACCCTAAGCTGCGTAAAGCTGAAGAATTTGTGTTTGTTAGCGGTGGTGTCTTCCCCACATCTATTACTTATGACTCAAACGTGCCTGGATTCAGCTTTGTATCAGATGGGAGTTTAACCAATGCGCTTAACGCTTCAGAGATCAGCGCTACATCAGGCTTGTTTGTTCGTCTTCCCCTTGGTGAGCTTAAGCAACATCAACTAGGTACTGCTGAAGTTAAGCGCTGGCCTGATGTCGTTAATGATGTATTAATTAATGATGGCCCAAATAGTACGGCAGGGCTCAATGGTGGGTTTGGTAGATGGAGGCTAAACCCTGACAACACTATACGTTTCGAAAAGCTAAGCAGTTCACCATTTCGAGCGCTCCTTTGGTTGTGGCAACATCCATCAAGCTGGCGAACTCTCTCTGAGTTCTACGCGGCAAATTTTGGAATGAGGCAAGCTTTTAGATGGGGGGTTAATGGGGTTCGCGGTGCTATGCCTTCGATGGGGCGTTTGTTCTATCCGCTCCCTTTGGCTAGGGAAGGTCAGCCGATACTTCAAAGCTTGCTCGAAGACCCACCAACTTTAGTGAGGCTAGGCACTACACCCACCGGAACTACTAGCCTATTTCAAATGCAGGATACTCCAAGAGCATATTATCAGCATTTCGAGAGCGTGATACTAGTTGAAAACTCTTTAGGACTCCCAACGAGCGCTGGCACTGATGAATATTACATCACAGTCCAATATCAAGACCTTGCTCTTAATGAGACTAGACACCAAGTGTTCAAGGTCACTCACGAGACTACCGCGACTTTTGGCGGCTCTGATATAGGTGTACTCATCCACATCTCAGATGAGAATGATAATTTTCAGAATACGTCTTTTGGAGACTGGACAGACAGAGAGAGAGCGCTGATTTATAAGGGTGGTCAACTCAACGGTGAGCTTTGTGGTACCGCACTACTAAAGCTCCTCCAAAGTGGGGGTGGTGACCAAGTTAATGGTAGTTTTGATCTCTTAGGCATAGGTTTAAACGTCTCTGAGGATGACATAGACGTAAACAGTTTTCTTCAGTTAGATGTAATCTCACCTATCACCCTGGGGGCTAACTTTTTAGGAGATGGGGCAGATCTACGCTCTACGTTTGAGAGCCTGTTAAGATTAGCAGGTACCACTCTCGTTATGACTCGCAACTCTTCAACGGGGCGCGCAAGGCTCTCACTTCAACCTATCGGTAATGAGAGGCCGGAAGTTTCTGAGCTTACAATATCAGCAGGTAATTGGATAGCAGACCCACCCCCCCATTGGGGCATTTATGAAGACATAGTAACTCAAATCAAATATCAGTTTGGTTATGATCCAGTAGAAGAAAAATACACTGAAGAGGTGATATTCAATAACCAAGAAGCAATCAATCGTTATGGTGGTGAGCGTTCAGCTATCACGCTCTCATTGGCTGGTGTCACCTCTGAGCAATTTGGACGAGGAGCTGGTGACAGTTTCGCCTTTTTCACTCCTAACTCAGCGCGTATTTTCAACCTGTTATCAAATCCTCTTCGGGTGTGGCGCGGTGCAATAGGCACCGGACAGAGCGCTTATATAGATGTAGGCTCTTATTTAAAAGTGAGCTCACCCCACCTCAAGGGCTATGATGATAGCTATGGTGTGGTGGACGGGGTTGGTCAAGTTCGCTCGATACGTCAGGAGCTGATGGGTGAGGGTTGTGAGATCGAACTGATCACCACCGGATTAAGTCCAGTTAATTGGAATAGTGCAGCGCAAGTATTAGCCTACACCTCCACGAATGTTACTCTTGCAGAGTCTACCTACTCAGGAGTAAGCGTGACTGATGCCTCGTTTTTTGCGGTGGGTGACGTGGTTGATTATGTTCCTCAAGCTAACCATGACTCAGCTATCACAGGACTGACCATTCAGACAATCGTGGGCAATGTGCTCACCTTCACAGCGGCTCATGGCATCAGCTCAGCGCTTGGTACTATCGAGCCCACAACCTATGCTAGCGCATCAGCTGACCACCGGCTTGATGCTTATCTAGCCAATGATTCAGACATTATTAATTCCAATGTCGATGCTCAGGAGTTTAGTTGATGCCTACGAAAGCAGAACTTGAAACACGTGTTGAAGAGCTGGAGCACTCAGTAAGAAGATTAGACCGAGCGCTTAATCAAGCTCAAATTGATTTAGACTCAGAGTATGAGCAGAAACGGCTCGTATTTCATCCCCTCCCCCATAGCTCAGACAGAGTACATGAAGCCTTACAACGTGGTCAAATTGAATGGGAGCTAGTTGTTAAAGACCCATCTAAGCGTATTAATACTTATATTCGTACATCAGAAGGCATCAGTTGGGGATGGGAAAAGGAATATACAAAGAATGGACAGTTCGCTTGGTGTGGAGCTTTTGCGGCTTATTGCTGGGGATTGAGCGTCAAGAAGACCATCCGACAAAAGATCTTCCCAAGCTGTTATCGACTCTTCAAAAATTGGGGTTCAACCTCTCGAAGTATCGACCATAAAAAAATGATGCCCGGTGATATTGTGGTTGTCTATAGCGCCAAACGCGCTAAGCAGGGTGATCACATCACTATATGTGTTGAGCCTCCTGATTCATGTGGAGACTACAAAACTGTTGAGGGTAATGCTTACGGTACTTTGGGTGATGCTTCTTATGGAGAGGGAGTCATTAAACGAGAGCGAAATCTGAATGATGTGGCTCATGTCTATAGATTGATTGCAGATGACTTCGACCAATAAGCCCACAGATGAAACGCTAACATCAAAAGTTGGCGGCCGGAAAGCTATGGGCTTCTATGCTTCGCTAGGAGTTTGTTTTATACTAGCTCTTAGAGGTCAAGCAAAGACTGAAGTCTTAGCACTGATTAATACTCTTTATGTGACCTTTGCAGGGGCTAACGTCCTAGCTAAAAAAAAGGAACCACAAACAACTCAACCACCACCCCAAAACTCAATGGAGAAGCCATGAGACTCGGTGTTCAATATCCCATTCATGCGGGAGGTTTTGCCTCAGCGTATGACGCTAGTAACGTTAATGATACAGACTGGCATAACCTCACATCAGATAACTTTTTCGACACTCGAACAGGTACCCAACTACCAAGTGGTCTAAAGTTCGCTTATATCCAAGTGGTCAGTGGAAGCACTGATACAAAGAGCTATCTGAAATTACGCCCTGCTTCTAGTGGCTCAGATGGAGTTGCTAACTCTGATGGAGTTATCCCCATCTTTTTAGCGTACAGCGTAGACAGCCAAGCTCTTAACTCAGGTGATGGAGTAACCTCTGTGGCATATAAAAAGGCCGCTGGTGGTGACAATTTCGTTATATATGCAGGGTTCAACAAATAAGGGAAATAACAAATGAGTATGAATGCACAAGGTTTTGGTGGAGGAGGTGGCTCAGTGGCAGACGCAACAGAGACGACAGCAGGAAAGATTCGCATAGCTACGAGCGCGGAAGCTGCGACAGGAACTAGTGATATAATCGCTATGACTCCTCTTACAGTTAAAGAGGTAGTGGATGCCTCTAAGGTGGGTGTCTTCGAATATCAGACGACATTCAACGCGACAGCAGGGACTCCATCTATTGCTAATGCTGAGCAGGGAGACGTTTATATTATCGGCACAGCTGGCACTATCTACGGTAAGGATTGGAATGTTGGAGACCACCTAATTATCAATGCTGATATGGGTGGCACAGTCACTAATTCAAAGATAGATAAGGTTGATAACACTGATAACGACGCAAGCGAGACGGTTAAAGGTGTTATCGAGATTGCGACGAATGCCGAAGCCGGAGCAGGAACAGCCACCGACAAGGCTCTTGTACCGAGTAACGTTAGCTCTTTAGCTATTACTTCAGGTCAGGTTGCAGGGCTTGCGACAGTAGCGACTTCAGGAGCGTATTCTGATCTTAGCGGAACCCCAACACTTGCGACAGTAGCGACTTCAGGAGCTTACTCAGACCTTAGCGGAACTCCAACACTAGGGACAGCATCTGCTCTTGATGAGGGAGAGGACGCAAATAATTTAGTTCAACTTGATGGCTCTGCTCGTCTGCCAGCTGTGGATGGTTCGCAATTAACGAACCTACCAAGCGCAAGTGATGCAAGCGAGACAGTTAAGGGTGTTATAGAGATTGCGACGAATACCGAGGCCGGAGCAGGAACAGCCACCGACAAGGCTCTTGTACCGAGTAACGTTAGCTCTTTAGCTATTGCTTCAGGTCAGGTTTCAGGGCTTGCAACTGTAGCGACTTCAGGAGCGTATTCTGATCTTAGCGGAGCTCCAACGCTTGGGACTGCCTCGGCAGCTAATACAGGCGATTTCTTAGCCTCAACAGCAGGTCTTAATAATCTCTCTGACGTTGCCATAAGTTCGATCAGCAATGGTCAGGTGATCTCATATAACTCCACATCAGGAGATTGGGAAAACTCGACCCCTGCTAGTGGTGGCGCTACTGATCTTGATGGTTTAAGCGATGTGACTATCACTACACCTGCTAGCGGTAACTTGTTACAACATAATGGCTCAGGTCAGTTTGTAAATGTTGCCAAGAGTACTATTGATGTAGGCTCATTCAATGATGATGGAACCTATCAACCACTAGATGCAGGTCTCACCTCTATTAGTGGTCTGACCACCTCAGCCAACAAGATGGTTTACACCACGGCTAGCGATACTTACGCGGTGGCTGATCTTACTTCAGCGGGACGGGCTTTGCTCGATGATGCCACAGCCTCAGCGCAACGTACTACGCTTGGGTTAGGCTCAGCGGCTCTACTTGATGAGGGAGAGGACGCAAATAATTTAGTTCAGCTTGATGGCTCTGCTCGTCTGCCAGCTGTGGATGGGTCACAGCTCACTAATCTACCAAGCGCAAGTGATGCAAGCGAGACAGTTAAAGGTATCATTGAGATTGCGACGAATGCCGAAGCCGGAGCAGGAACAGCCACCGACAAGGCTCTTGTACCGAGTAACGTTAGCTCTTTAGCTATTACTTCAGGTCAGGTCTCCGGGCTTGCAACTGTGGCGACTTCAGGAGCGTACTCAGATCTAAGTGGAACTCCAACGCTTGCAACTGTGGCGACTTCAGGAGCGTATGCTGATCTTAGCGGGACTCCAACGCTCTTGTCTGCTGTGGTCGATGATAGCACCCCACAGCTTGGAGGTGACCTTGACGTTAATGGTAATGATCTAATCACTACATCAAATGCAAACTTAGCTTTAGCCCCAAACGGTACCGGATACGTCGAGGTCAAGGGGAATACAAACCCAGGAGCGATTAGATTAAACTGTGAGAGCAACTCACATGGCATACAAATCCAAAGCCCTCCGCACTCAGCTACAGCTACATATAATCTGATCCTACCAACGGGTGTTGGTATTGACGGGCAAGTGCTGAAAACAGATGGCGGAGATGGCGGAGACCCTGATACAGTTCAACTGTCATGGGTAGATCAGGCTTCAGGCGGGGGTGGGTGGACATATAGTTCCATCACAGCAGACCCAGCCAACGCTCAAGCAGGGTATCACTATTCATGCACAGGAACCTTCACCATAACACTCCCAACTTCAGGAGTATCATCAGGTGAAGAAATTAGGATCAAAAATATGGGAACTGGTACTATCACCATCGATCCACAGACCCAAAACATCGACGGTTCAACCAATGATTATGTGATGGATGTGCAATATTCATCCATCACGCTAGTTTCCACCGGAACACATTGGGAGGTAATCTAATGAGTCATAATCAATTTAAGGTCGGAACTGCTGAGCCTGATTTAGATGGAGACGTTACAGTCAATATCTCTAATCTATCTGATGTTACTATTACCTCACCATCAGCAGGAGAAGTCTTAGAGTGGTCAGGTAGTGCCTGGACTAATCAACCGGTTAGCGTTGGGGGCGCTCAGTTAATCCTGGTAGGTCAGGGTGAGACAGACGATTATAGTAACGCTACAACAGGCACCAGTATTAACTCCGGCAGTACTCTGTATTTGTACGACACGAGTCCGGTTAATACAATTACCGGAAGTTCGATAACAAAGGTGGGTACTACTGACTGGGTTGAGTCAATTACATTACCTGCCGGTAATTATATCCTGATGGCAACGTACGCGGTCGAGTTTTCGGCGACAGGACACCTCTCCTTCTATTTCAAGAAAGGCAACACTGTCGTTTCTGGCATAGGTGCTATCGGTGAAAATCTATCAGCGATACAGAACTCTTCAGGGTATATTCAGGCTTATACGCAACTAGGGTCTAGCGCTACAATTAAGCTTCATTGCTATCTAAGGTCTAATGTTGCTACTGTAGCTAATCAAGGCAATACTCCGGCAGAGCAGTCGTCTGTAATGATATGGAAGGTGTAGTATGGCACACTTAGTAAGTTCTGTTAACGGTAACGCTCCAAGCAGAGAAGGAACCATTACCTTAAATGTGAACGATGTAAGTTCAGTAACAACAGGTGCCGATAAAATTCTCGGAGTCGACGCTAACGGGAACTTCTCCGCTATCCAAAAAGATCCCCTAACTCTGCCAATAGCCTTCTCAGCTGACCTTAAAGCCGCCTCTTGGACTGGCTCTGCTAATTATGCGGTAGGTGATCCCCTAGACTATCGTGCGGCTCAAGTTATTCAATATAATGACGGGACTGTGACTCCTTCGGCAGGTATTTATGGCAATAACTGGACAGGCACTTGGGGACTCGGAGCAGGTGAATACATTGTTCATGCTAGATGGTCGTCCAGGAGTAACGCTTCGGGTAAAATATTATTCCGTCTATATAATAAAACCGATGCTACCTACCATGGCAACTACACACGGCTAGGCAAAGGCCGAGCCTCTTGTACAGTACACGCGCATTTAAATCTAACAGCGGCTAAACAATTTCAATTCAGGGTAACTGACTATACAGCACAAGTTGAATACTACACGTATCATTATTTACCCGCTGTTCATGTTAAATTTTATCGACTAGCTTAGGAGAAAATTATGTTTGTTATTGTCCCAATCGAAAACGGTACTATGCCCGATGGCTCTGTTGTAAAATATGACGCTACTTTGCAAAAGTGGAACCTTGCGACCACAGACTCTAAGCCAGTGGGTGTTCTCGAAGAAACAATAGGTGATGATACTGATGGTTGGTTTGGTCGCGTCATCTTCGCTGGAACCTGTTTTGCCAAAGCATCTCGAACCATACCAGATGAAGGTGGATGGCTAGAAGTTGAGAACGGTAAAGTTTTTGTAGATGCCACATCTGCTGAGGCCAACGGCATTATTGCACCTCTGCCAAGAGGTCAAGCTACACGTGTAACTGATGACTTGGTGATGGTACACCTAAGATGATCAACTTAAACGTTCAAACTAAAGAGTGGCTTCTCTACGGTTCCATAGGTGGGGTGTTTATCCTGATTCTATTCTCAGTGTATGCCGCTGGTATTAGAGTGGGCTATGATGAAGCGGAGTTAAAAGCATCCGCTAAACTTGTGGATCTCCAAGGCCGTCTCACCCTGGAGCAAGAGGGCAGACAGCAAGCTGAGATTGATCTAGGGGCTTGTCATTCAACTCGAGCTGGTGACCTAGTTCTGAAGTGTGAAGAGGTCTGTCGAGAGAGAGTTACTAAGGCAATCAAGGGAGTAAAAGAGCTATGCAAGCGCTGATGATATTAGGGCTGATTCTCCAACCTATCCAACCACAAATATGGATGGGCGATTCATTGCCACCAGTGCGCGGTATGATGGAGTATGATGCAGTTAATAGTCCTTACATCGTTGTCGAGGTTCCTGAGTGGCTTCGTCTCAAAGACGCGCTCGAAGGCTCACCTGACATCTGCAAAAAAGCAGTCGAGGCCACAGCTTCAGCTTGCAAAGAGCAGACAGAAAAACTCATTGAAGCTGAGAAGAGAAGAGACGCGACTAAGAGCGCGCTCGAAGCTTATCAGCTTCAACTCAAAGATAAGGATCAGCTGATACTCCAACAAAGTGACGCGATAACCCAGCGCGATAAAATATTAAAGATAGGCGGGATCAGTGCGGGGGCTGTGGTGCTTACCCTCTCTTCTCTGCTTATCGTTAAGGCTGTGAAATGATGAATATCACCCCTGAGTTTTTAACGTTAGGAGTTGCTATTATTGGGCTTGTTGTAAAGGCGAGTCAGGACAAGGCGGTTAACGCTGAAGAGATGGGCCGATTAAAGCAGCAGGTGGTATCTCTAGAAACCCGCGGTAGAGGTTGGGATACTCGCTTCGAGAGCATTGAGGCAAAATGTTCTGAATTGATAGCTTCTTCAGCGAGAATCGAAGCTCTACTCAACCAACGAGATTAAGTATTGTAGTGGGTGATAGTTGGTTAGCCCCTTGGCGAGACCATTGTTCAACATAAACTCTTGCAGTCTCTAGTAGATCACCTGAATAACAGCTAGAAATCTTTACGGATTCCCAAAAAAATTGGTCTCCCAACGTTTGCCCGATTTCTCGACCACCAAGACCCGAGAGCACTGGAAACTCTTGATGAAGCTGAGCAATGATATGCTTGCTCTCCCCCACATTTCTCCACCAATTAGGCTCCAAAGATGAGTTTCGTAATGTGTCGCTCATGAGCCACTCATAGAAGAACTGCTGTCGTTGCTCCGGTGTGGCTTTATCAGCGTGAAATCCTAATCTCTGCATGCAAGCGTTAGCTTCACTTAGTGGGATTTCATTAAATTCACATGCTGTTCTTATTTGAGATACTTTTGAGAACTCGACAAATTGAGAAGGGGTGACCTCTCCTACTCTTTTATATCGTGGGGGTGGTGTTGAGTTCATGTGAGGTCGAGCTGCTTGTGGTCGCTGAGACTGTGGAGCTCGTTGGGCTTGTGGTCGCTGAGACTGTGGAGCTCGTTGGGCTTGTGGTCGCTGAGTACCTACCTCTTCACCAATCGCTTGAGCTGTGATGTGAGTGCGCTCATCATCTGACATAGACATATTATCAGCGATCTCATCAGCGCTGTAGATGCCTGAGCAAGCATCAGGGAATGTAGCGCGGAGCGCCATAGTCAGACAGCGTACTCGCAACATCTGTAGAGGCATGGTTTGCCAATTTCGATTTCGAGTGAGACCCTGCTGAGTGGCCATTTCCATGGTATAAACGAAAGTATGAACGATCTCTTCAGGCTCATCACGTCGCGCCACTTTCATTACACAGATTTCAGTAGTCCATTCAACGACCTGCATAAAACGAACAAGTCCTGAGCGTCTACAGATACCAGCCATAGCGTCTGCGTTAAGAGCCGGCTTCCCCTTGAGAGAGTAGGCTTGAGTCATCAGCTTACCAAGATCACCACCAAAGTGATCACCAAAAGCGGCATGGCATTGAATGAGCTCTTGAGCTTCTTTCTGTGAATTGGTGAGTAATGAGGCAATATCAATGGCCTCTTGAATGTTTTTTGGTGTGTAAATACTCATGTGTATGTATCCTTAAATAGATAGTAAGAATAAGCAGATAACGACTAATGAGGCTAATACGAACTCATCATTATCTGTCAGTTGTTTCAGTCGTTTGTTGATATTGTATCGGATGTTATAAAGGTTCATCTTCTCTGTTCCTGGAGATGATCAAGCTGATTTGACTCTTCCGGATCGGTTTACCTTTGCTAGTTTGATAACCAGCTTCCTCAATAGCCTTGGTGATCTTCGTGTGGCTCATCCCTTGCGCTAACAAGCTCTTGATCAAGGGTAGAAGGCCCACAAGCTGCGTCTCAAGACGTGGACGCGCTTTACGTCCTAGCAAATTAGGGTTGCTTGTCTTCTGCTCTTTCTTTGCCTTCTTTGGTGCATCGACACCTTGAGTCCATCTTGAGATGGTCGCTTGACTTGGCGCGCCACCTGAGCGCGAGGTGATTCCATGTGCTTCACACATAGCGATCATCTCAGCGTTGGTGTATCCCTTGCGCTTCCATGACCTCACCAACTCTTGATTAGCTTGCTCCTGAGAATCAGCGACCAAGTATTTTTTACCATCTTCTCTTACCTCGACAGCAAACCCCCTTGGGGCGCGTCCGGTAAAGCGCCCTTCGCTGATCAGGTGCTTCATGACTTCTTTAGCGCGCTGAGAGATGCGCTTCTTCTCGTCTTCACTCATCATATCTGTTACTCGTTTCAGTCGTTTGTTGATATTGTATTTGATGTTATAGAGGTTCATCTTCTCAGTTTTCGAGCAGCTTTAGCAGTGAGTCGAATTGATGCCTTGGGAGCCTCTAATCTGATCTTTGAAGCCAGCTTAAGAGCTTTGATCTCAGCTTCAGTTATGGCTTTCGGTTTGGGTTTGCCTGTAAGGTCTTCCGGCTTGATCGGTACCAGGTCGTAACATGTGGGGTATTTGTCTGAGTAGGCCATGTTTACTCCTCCTCTCCTTCAAAGTAGTAAATGTGATCCGAGTAAGTGAACGTATGACACTTCTCATACCTGAGCGCATCTGACATCAACTCATAGAGTCGAGTATAGAGCAGATCAGCTGTGTGATAATCGAGGATCTCTTTGGCTGTTTTGACCTCGTAGTCACATGAAGAAACGAGCACTGAGCGCACTCGAAACTTAGCATCAGGATAGATCTCTTTATAGTTGACGTGTAGCTTAGAGTTGAAGTCGTTAGGCTCGAAGCAAATAGGGAGCCCAGCATCTTCTGATAAAGAATTGGCTGCTTCAGCTAGCTTAAGCGCTGTGTCTTTAAAAGCGTCAAGATCTCCACTGATTACACGCGATAAGTAACCATAAGAGACACCAGCTTTATCAGATAACTTTCTAGTGGTGATTGTTCTGAGTTGTGATCTTTTTGCAGGGTGCAAGCTCATTCTCCTTGTATAAGTCTGATGTGAAATATACAACATGATATATTCAACATGTGATAATCAACATGTGATATATAATGTTTGACATGAACTTTAAATCGTGTCAAATACTTTATGAAACTTTTTGACAAGGAGGGAAGATGAAACAACATGAAGTCATGGAGTTGGCTATAAAAAGCCCATTTAAAAACGGTGCTAAGATTGTCCTGATGACTCTCTGTTACAAGCTAGATTGGAATACTTGGTCACGTCCTATGGCAGTCGACTACATGCAAGAGTTTATCTTTCATGGTAGCGTCTCGCGTAATACCATCACCCGAGCATTTAAGGATCTTGAGAAGGCCGGAGTAATCACCCGAGAGACTATTCCAGGAGGAAGTCTCAAAGTCGTCTATCTACATGTGGAAGCATTGCGCTCTCTAGTAGAGTCACAGCCCAATATGGGTCAACCCAAAATGGGTCAACCCAAAATGGGCCAACCCAATATGGGTCAAAGGTCGGCCCAAAATGGGTCAAGGGTCAACCCAAAATGGGTCAAGGGTCAACCCAAAATGGGTCACAATATAATTAATAATAATCTAGATAATAATCTAAATAATAATCTAGAGCGCACGCGAGAACCCGAACCACAACATCAGGCAACTACTCAGCGCCAAGTCTTAAAAGTCTATGTGCCAACTATGGAAGAGAGAGAACAGGCTCTTCAAGCTGTACTAGACAAAGACCAAGCAAGAAGAGACGCGATGTATGCACACCTATCACCCGAGCGACGAGCACTTGAAGAGAGTTTGGCTCGTTCACAAGCACTGAAAGTAGAGACCTATAAATGATTGATAACGAAAAACACAATTCAGAGATGACACGCTTCAGAGTCACAGAGGAAGCAATTCAAAGCCTCAAAGACTATCGAGCAAAGCTCAAACAGCATTCACCAGCTCCTAAGAAGTTTAAGGACTTCAGCCACGTCAACCCATCAAACCTTGAAGCTCTAGACTGGATTGATACCGAGGCTATGACACTCAGATGCAAGCCAGTTCCTTATTGTGGTGAGTGTCTGCAGGGTTGGTTTTACGAGCGTATTCAAGGGATGACTGCTCTTGATGCTGTGATGTGTAAGAGATGCGAGAAGCCAAGACGATGGATGAAACGTCTCAACAATATGAACCTGCCAACGGATGCAATAGGGATGAGCTTTGATACTTATGAAGCAGACTCTCCACAACAACTAGAGGCCATCCAACGAGCATTGGAGTGGTTGAGAACCCCTGACGTTTCAACAATTCCACACCTTAAGCGCGCACCAAATATATTTTTGTATGGCCCACCGGGGAACGGGAAAAGCTCGTTACTCTATGCCTATGCACGTGAGGCAGCCACCTGTAGCAAGACAATTTGGAGAGATGGTAAAAGGAACCCCAAAGCTATAAAGGTCAAGTTCATATCCCATAACCAACTGCTTAACGACATCAAGAAAACATGGAATGATAAACACGCTCAAGACCCTCTCAAAGACTGGCTTGATGGAGTTGATGTGCTTTTAATTGATGAGTTTGGTGGGGTCGGTGGGTCTGCTAATCAGAGTGCTTGGTGGAGAGAGAAAACTATTGAGTTATTACAACAGTTCTCTCAGTTATGGACAGCTGGTAAGCTCCAAGTGATCCTGACTACTAATCTTTCACCGCGACAAGTGCTAGAGTCTTTGGGTCGCAACTCAGCGGCTCATAGTCGTCTCGGCGCTATGTTTCCCGAGCCCATTAAGATGGTAGGTAGAGACCGACGAATCGAAAGAGTAAACGCTAGCGCGTGGGGATTTTAAAACCGCCCCCAAAAGCACATGAACATTTGGGGGCAGACTGAAACAGAATCAAGTTAACAATTTATCATTGACTGATCAACTCTGAGTAAGATATACCCTCTAAGCTTATCACCCATGAACTTAAACCTATCAAAACGATACGATACTTTTAAGGCTCATAAGTTTTTTTTGCGAATACTTAATCTCACACCGGGTGATAAGCGCTTTTTAGAGAGATGAATAATGATCAATCAAGTAACACTTGTCGGCAATCTAGGCGATAATGCAGAGCTACGGACTACTCAAAGTGGAACCCCGTATACTTACGCTCGACTCGCGACTAACGAGAATTACAAAGATAGGCAGGGGAATTGGCAAAAATCTACTGAGTGGCACAGCATCAAGATTTGGGGCAACTCCTCAAATCGAGCGGCTCAGGTACTCGTCAAGGGTAAAAAAGTGTATGTGCAGGGGCAACTAAAGAGCCACCAAAACCAAGAGGGTAAGCGTTTTTGGGAAGTTCGCGTTGATACCTGGTTCGTACTCGACAAAGAAGATAAAAAGGAAGACCAATTCCTGCCTCCCGAACCGAGCTACTCTCATAACCCCAGCCCTTTTGGAGAGGGCTTCACTCGTAGATAAAACAATAGAATTAATTTGAACCTCGAAAGAGGATAAGAAAAAAAACATGAGTAAACTAATAACTAAACAAATGATCGACCATGACCCCACCGCCAGCCTAAGCAGAGCTTATCGTGAGATGGGGCCTAATCAATTTCTACGAGAGGTCATTCAAAACGCTGAAGAGGCCGGAGCGTCACAGATACGCTTTATTGATGTTGATGGTCAATTAGGCTGTTTTGATGATGGATGTGGTATGAGTCCTAATGAGCTGCTTAAGCTTATCAATGGTCGAAACTCATCAACGAAGAACAGAGAAGGAGTCCACGCTAACTTTGGTATTGGCCTCAAAGACTCAACGCTAGCCGGTAATCATTATGGTGTAGTCGTTGTATCTCGAACCGAAGAATACCCCCAAGGCGCTATGATTTGGATGCATATTGACAGCCAGGGAACAGCAGGCGCTAAGTTGATTGTATCTGATGAGATCCGCACAAAGCTCAAAACAGAGTATGAGCATGAAGCAGCTACTGAATTTTTGGTGGATCACCGCGAGTCTTTTTATGCTGTGGACTTTGGCAAGGTCAGCGAGTTTTTTAATACTTCCTCATATACTGTCGATGGCATCGACTGGATGAGCCTTTTAGATTGTCATCGTGGGAACCCTTATAATACAAGCATCATATTGATGGGAATGTCTCCCGATCATGAAACAAGTGCTGAATATCTCTCTTTTAAGGATCGCACGCGACGCTTGAACAAATTGGCTTATAATTATATTGGGTCAAGATATTATGACTTCAAATTAAAAGTGGGTACTCGAAGCCGCTCGTTTAAAAGTAATCAATCTTCTCTCAAAGATTATCTATTAGATATACTTGTTGTGGATGGGTTTACAATTAAGGTTTATCTCAAAGAAAAGTATTGTCAGAAAACGAGAGCTAATAAAAACCCTCTCAACTCATTTTTTGAGCGCTTCGGCTTTATTACCGCGCTTCTATATAAGAATGAGCTTTATGACGTGGTAAGCGCATACTCTCACCGACAGATCATTCATCAAGCTCGCCAGTGGGGACTTCACTTCCCTGAGGTTTACAACCGAGTAAAGATCATTGTGGAACCCCCACATTATGATGAGGATACTGGAATCGGTTGTTTTCCATCATCGACCCGAGCAGGGCTTTTTTATACAGATCCACGTATTAATTATGGGCCTGATAAAGGAGTACCCTTACAAGAGGTTAAAGCCGCGTTTATCAAAAACATGCCCAAAGAGATCAGAGATCTACAAGCAGAAGCGTATGAAAAACAGATGGAAAAGAGTCTCGATGGCTCAGCGTCTGCGAAATACCGAAAGTTTTTCAAGGTTCATAAAGAGCGCCCAAGCCTCACCCAGGGAGATGGTAGCGCATTGGTCGATCTATCTAAAGAAGGCTCACTGGCTGAGCTAGAAGAGTTGTTAGGGTTTAGAGAGAGAAAGAAGGTAGAGCCTCAGCCCCCCAACCCCGTAGATGATCTACAACCTAACCCCAACCCCAACCCCAACCCTAAGCCGAAAAATAATGAAGCTGTCGAAGGTGGGTTGTTTGGAGAAAAAAGAGCAAAGAAGAAGTTAAAGTCAGAGCTACCCTCTGTGATCTTTGTGCATCCCGAGCGAAACCCCGATAGCCAAGGCTTGGCGCTCTTGACCTCTGAGAATGGGAAGTTGTTCCCTTATGCTTACACTGGCGCTTCATTGGCAGGCTCAGGAAATATCCTATACGTTAACGAGAGTTCTACTATGCTTGATGGGTACATTAACGCGGCTGAGCACTCCCTAAGGGATAAAGAGCCTATGTCACGTCAAGCTATACTCGATGAAGTGGTTAAGCCTTTCATAGTTGAGCATCTACCTGCATCTATCGAACACGCTAGATCTAATAAAGAGCTTTTACAGCTTGGTGTTGATGTCACTAAACCTGAGCACATTTCATTAATGTTAGCCGGAGCCTGGCAGCAGGTGAGCAACTCCCCGACTGTTTACTACAAGCGATACCGTACCAAGATTGAAGCGCTAGGAGATGCTAATGAACCGAACCCCACGACAAATGAGCCCCATAGCGAGACATAGCGCCGCAAACAAACTACAGGCCGCACGTGAGCTCTTAGGAGCTCCACCCAAAAAAGTTAGAGAACCAACGCTTATACGCTGGCCTATCGAGCTGTTACCCACTGAGTTCACTGATGAGGAGTTGAGAACATTGCCGGAGTTTTTGAGATGACTAAAAATATACGCGCTAACGAGACCCCCGAGCAACGCGAGAAACGACTAGCCAAAGGTCGAGAGTATGAGCGCCTTAAGTATTCGCTGAAGATGAAACGAGAACTACCTGAGCAACGCGAGAAACGACTAGAACGCTGTAGGAATAGATACCATCAAATAGTAGCTAGTGAGACAGCCGAGCAAAAAGAGGAGCGCCTAGCTAAAGGTCGAGAGCAATATCAGCGCCATATTGAAAAACGTAGGAAGTACCATCGAGAGTACAACCGTAAACAAAGAGCTAACGAGACCCCCCAGCAACGCGAGAAACGACTAGCGAAGCAAAGGGAATATTACCAACGAACAAAAGAGAAGAATGAACAGAGCTAGACGAGCAAAGAGGAGGAGTGATGAGTGATAAAAAATCAAATCTGACTGATACCACACGCACACACGTAGTAGAGACAGGCGAAGAGATATTAGCTACACTTTATGAGATGTTAGTAACTCGCTTGGAGGAGGATTTAGACCTAGAAGACCCTGATAACTTAGATGTCTACAACAAGTCTAAAGTCCTCCAAGAGTATATTGAGCAAATTTTGAAAGAGACTGAAAATGGGTAAAGCAGGAAGAAAACCATATCCTAGAGAAGTCAGAGACAGACTACTTGATAACCTCAGAGAGGGGATGAGTATAAGGGCGGCTTGTACACAATCCGGTATAGGTGAGCGCACATACTACCGTTGGCTTGATGAGTGTGAGGACGGTGAGTGGACCCTAGAAGTAGAGGCGGCTAAAGACTTCGCTGAGGCTGTTTCTTTAAGTAAGCTCAAAATGCTAGGCGACGAAAAAGCAGACTGGCGAGCTTACGCTTGGATATTAGAGAGACGCTATCCTGATCGATGGGGAGCCAAGAAAGAAGTGGACCTTAATGTTGGGACCACTACTGACAAAGGGAACGAGATGGTTACAGCCATGATCAGCCAAGTGCAAGAGGAACTCCACCCTCGAGGTGATGACGACCTAGAGGACACCCAAGATGCAGATGATTAGAGTTAAGCTAAAACGCGCATGGACTATATACCCATCTCACCAGCGTACTGAATGGATTATAGAGAATGGAGAATATCATGTTAGAGCCACCAATGCTGATGATAGTGATGGTTGGAGTCGCGTACATTACGATGAAGTGGATGTAGAGCTAGGTGCTAAGGTCATCACCTCAGAGACCAATAAGCACCGCATCACTAACAGAGAGTTTTATGAGGTCACTTCTCAGGGTCTCAAGTTTGTTGATTGTGACTAATGACTAACCTAGTTCTAAACCCGCTTCAGCGCGACATTATCAAGAGCATCCTCTCAAAAAATAGGATTATCGCGGCGCGTTGTGGTTGGGGAAGCGGTAAAACTAGCGCGTTAGTCTTCGCTTTATTATTCGTTACTCGAATGAGGCCTGGTACTTCATCCCTACTTGTGACCGACACAAACCCACGTTATAACTCTGTATTGATGCCTGAGCTAGAGAAGTGGCTAGGGCCATTGGGTTGGGTGTATAACCACACTCTTAGACAGTGGTTAGACCCATCGACAAACTCAACTGTATGGTGTCGCTCGTATTATCGACCTGGCACGCGAGACGCTACCCATAACCCACTAGAGGGCTTGAATATCACTTCCGGTGTCTGCCTCATTGACGAGTGCCAAACTCTTAGCAGTGAAGTAGCTCATAAAGCTATGGGTCGATTAAGAGCAGGAGAATCCCCGATCATGATCTTGGTGGGTTTGCCTGTATCTTCTGCTTGGTGGGTTCAGATGGCAGAGCAGGCGGAGTGTCAACCTCTCCTCTATTCGAGCTACGTTAACGAAGCGAACCTCAGCTCTGAGTGGTTCGAGGCCACTAAGCTCCTGCCTGTTGAGGAGCGTGAGGCTATGGTTATGAATAAGCCTAAGCCTCCATCAGGTCTAATCTACTCTGAGTTTACTGAGTCTCATATTATAGATGGGTGGAGGTATAAGCCATCCATGACCGGACGTATCGCCATCGACTGGGGGTTTCGAAAACCTAGCGTCTTAATTATCGTGCATGATGAGGAGCTAGGCGCTGATGTTATATGTGGTGAACTCAACCCTAAAGAGGTGACGATTGAACAACTCACCGAACTCATACTCTGTATAGCTTGGCCAAGGGCTCATCAGAGCTTTGCACCCTCACCGCGTATTTGGCTAGACGTTGGAGTAGCAGACAAAGCTGGTCGCGCTCGAAACGACCAAACAGGCAGATCAGCATTTAGAGCAATCCGAGGAGCTCCCCCCAACGGCCTTGGCTTACCTCTTCGGTCGAATACTGACCCAATACGAACCGATGTACTCAACGGCATCCAGCGTTTAAAACGTGCGTTTAATCGCCGGCAATACCTCATCACTAGAGAGTTATGGACTTCAGGAGAGAGAGCGACAGGTAACAGCCTACACAAAGCCATCATGTCTTACGCTTGGGACAACAAGGAGCAACCTAAAAAAGATGGTAGAGAAGATCCCTTAGATGCTTTGAGATACGACTGCATCACATGGAACTGGAATGACTCAGAAGTAGACCGTAAGCAATACCAACGAACCCCCACCACTAGCACCAGTCGAAGAGTAAGAATCGGTGCATCGAAGAGGAGACAGTTTTGAGCGTTGACCACCCGACCCATTATTATCCAAACACTATAGAGGCGATAGATGTTATCGAGGCATGGAAGCTTAATTTTAATCGAGGTAATACCCTCAAATATTTATGCAGAGCAGGTATTAAAGACCCCCATAAAGAACTAGAGGATCTCAAAAAAGCTCAGTGGTATTTAGAGCGAGAGATTGAAAGGATCAAGGTGAGAGGATGAATATCTATGATGATGGTATTGGAGAAGTCACTCTTATTCAATCGATGGGAGACGATAACACACCAGCCTTAGCAGCTCGTGTATCTTTCGCCAAGAAGGACACTAAGAGCGAGATGAGCCAACGTGATGAGTCACTGATCAACTACCTAGCAGTCAATCGCCACACCTCACCCTTTGAGCATATCTCTGCCACCTTCCTTATCACCTGTCCCCTGTTCATTGCTCGACAGATACAGCGCCATAGAACATTTTCCTACAATGAGATCAGCAGACGATACACCTCTAAGGATATTGAGTTCTACATTCCACGAAGCCTACGTAAACAAGCCGAGACTAATCTACAGTGCTCTCTTCCCATCAACATACCGAGGTCAGCAGAGTTTACTAGATTGATTAAAGATCACACTCAGGTCTGCCTATCTTTTTACAACACCCTCTTAGAGCAAGGTGTATCTAGGGAGCAAGCGCGCGCCGTACTGCCTCAATCTATGTACACTAGTTTTTGGATGTCAGGCAATCTGCTCAACTGGGCCAAGTTTCTTAGACTGAGACTAGAAGAGCATGCACAGCCTGAAGCCACCGAAGTGGCCCAAGCTATACAAGATGAGTTGATAGAATGCTTCCCAACATCCCTGGGCGCTCTGTTGTTGAGCTGACAACTCGCTTATCATTTTGGAAAGTAGCACCTATGAATAAACACATCAAGCTGAGAATTGATCAAGCTAAGCTACTGGCTCAGAGTTCACCCTGCCCACGTGGTCAAGTGGGGGCCGTAATCTTCGACGGTGAGAGCTGGGCTATTATTGCAGACGGGTATAATGGAGCGCCACGGGGTGGGGGTGAATTGTGTGGTGATCACACTTGCACTAGAGATGATCTCAATATCATTTCAGGAACATCTGTAGAAATAGGCTGCCACCATGCAGAAGCTAACGCGCTATGTAATGCGGCGAGACTTGGATCTTCTACGCTTGGTGCTTCGCTAGCTGTGACTCGAGACCCTTGTTTAAATTGCGCTAAACTTATTCACCATGCAGGGATAGTAAAAGTGTACTCACCATCACTAGAAGGTGAGGCCGGAGTCTCTTACCTTCTAAAGCATGGAGTGGAGGTACTGCCATGGAGATCAAAGAACGCAGACTAGCAATAGTACTACTCGACCTCATAGGCTCAACTGCTTTTGTACAACGAGCCGGAGCTATGAAGGCGGCGGAGTGGCTCCAATATCACGACAGGCTCACGCGCTCTCTGATGTATCGCTTCGAGGGTCGAGAGATAGATAGGTCAGATGGTTTTTTACTCTCATTTGAAAGATCTATTGATGCTGTCAACTTTGCTCTCACGTATCAATCCACTATCCCACCAAGGGTTAAACTCAATACTAGAATAGGTATTCATGTGGGGAATGTGGCAGAGGTAACTCAGTCTGAGCTAGATACTTTAGGCGGTGCAAAGCCTATTGAGTTAGAGGGAATCGCTAAAAACATAGCTGCTAGAACGATGAGCGTTTGCACAGCTGGACAAGTCCTATTGACCTCTGAGGCTATGAGCGCAATACAAGGCAGAGTAAATATACATACCCCCAAAGGCACGCGGTATGTATGTGTAGGCTTGTATCGATTTAAAGGGGTGGCTGAGCCTGTTTCACTTTACGCAGTAGGCTCAACTCTCGACAGCCTACAACCCCCACCCAACTCCGAGAAGGTCAAGAGATTAGGTGGCCCTAAAAAAGTGAGGAGTCGCGCACGTGATAGAAAAATAATAGAATGGCTTTGGTGGATCATTCCAAGGCTTCTGATTATTGAGGTAGTCTACTTGATGGGCCTAATGTGGCCTTGGTTCTCGAATAAGCCAACCATTAAAGCTATCTTGGAGTTTATCAACAATGGACATGGGCAATAAGAAAAAACAAACTGAGAAGAAACGAAGCGAACGTGAGTTAACCTCTGAAATTAAGGCTAAGAGGGGTTGGTGGTTTAGCGTCTTCTTTATGTTACTGGTGGTCTTCCTCATTCTCTTCCTGACCTATGTTGAGATAGTAGAGAAAAATAGAGATGTATTGGTTGGTATCTTGGGCATGATCACAGGCAGCATATCTAGCATGATGGCTATAGCTTCAGGGCGCGACCCATCCGAAGTTGAGGAACTCAAAGATAAACTAGCTTCAGCAAACGCTGACAGAGAGGCGCTCATTGCTAGACTCAGAGATGCTCAAATACAGATGCAACTCCTCAGAGAACAGATTAACGAGCTTCAGCAGGCCATGATAGATAAGCTCTCACTCTTCGCTGGAGAGTCTCCTATTAAAACAAAAGACCCATCTCAGGTTATACTGCACCCCTCAGTAGACGAGTGGCTACCAAGGCAAAAATGAGGAGCTAGACAAATACGCAAGTATCATCTATAGATATAATTGAGTATTAATTACAGCTCCAAGCGGAGAAAGGCAAAGTAAACCCCATAAGCTTGGAGTCGTTATGAAAAACGAGCAAGAGCGCGACCCGCGTCACCTCAGAGCTAAAGCGCCACGCTTCAAACAAAGAGGCATATCAGGGACTCAATTAAACAGTGGGGTTATCACTGGCAAAGAGCAAAATACTCAACTCACTGGACTCAATTGGGTGCAGGAAGCTGAGGAGATGCTAAGAACTGACCCAGTAGTCAGACGCTCTTGGCACATGCTAAGACAAACTCTTCTCTCTGCTTCTTGGCGCTTCGTGCCAGGAGTCGAGGGTGATCTAGTAAGTGAGGAGCTCTCGAGATATGCCAACGAGTGTTTTGGCTTTGATGGCTTTAGTGGTCAAATGGAGATGTCTTGGGAAGATCAATTGTCTTATCTGTGGGAGTTTGTACCCTTGGGGTATCGATACGCAGAAGAGTGTTATAAGGTTGGGCCGGACTCAGCTGGTAAGATTAGGGTTTGGCTAAGTCACTACGCAGACAGAGAGCCAAGCGCGCATCAACGCTGGCTTAGTCGAGATAACCAACGACTTGATGGAGTTATTCAGAACAGTGTAGGACTCACCAAGACCCCTGAGCCTATCCCATCAAATAAACTTTTGCTCTTGACCCTCAATAAAACAGGTTCAAACTTTGAGGGAGTCGGAATGCTTCGACCTTGTTGGTGGTGGTGGCGAACTAAACAACGAGTGGCGAATTTAATGTGTGTAGGTGTTGATCGTTGGGCGGTGCCATCCCCTAAAGTCGTTGTGGACAGATCACAAGCAGAGGCTTTAGGTCTTAGTGATGGTGATATAGACGCTATGATTGACGATGCAGAAGGACAAGCCCAAGCTTTCCTCTCTGCTGAGCAGAGTTATCTTGTTGAGAACGCGGCTGTAAAATTTGAGCAGTACGCAGCTACACCTAATCTTTATGCTGATGGGCCGATTAACATCATCACTAAATGTGATTCACAAATATCTTCGGCCTTCCTCACTCAGTTTGCAGACCTAGGTAACACAGAGACTGGTGCTAGATCAGTGGGGGAGATACACCTAAGCGTATTTAGAAGGGCCGCTATTAACCTTTGTGATATTGTGGCGGCTCAGGTGAGCGGGATTGATAGACGTGGAGGCGGGACTATTGGTCGTCTCATTAAGTGGAATTATGGCGCTATTGATCCTAGTAAACTTCCTAAGCTCACTCATACAGGACTTGATACCGATGATCTTGCAGACTCTATGGGCATGCTACCAGGTCTTGTGCAGTCAGGCTTATTAACTCCCGACGATGAATTGGAGCGCGCTTTACGTGAACGTCTTGGAGCTGGTGACCTGCCCGAAACTGCACACCGCTCACCTATGACACGAATAGCGGCTTCAGGCGGGGGTGGGGGTATAGCCGCTCTCAGTGAGCAACTCATTGCTCGTAGGAGAGCTAAGACCAATGGTTAAACCGATCAAAAAACGAACTAAAGCGCAAACACCTGCACCCAAAAAAGATAAGGTGACAGGAAGTAAGACAAACCCCAAAGGCTCTGCAAGTGGTGGCCGTGGTGGGATAGAGATTGGTGAGAAGGCTGTGAAAGCTCTCGAAAACATGAGAGATCAGCATAACGCGAAATACAAAAAATCATCTCGTCGTGTAGATATGGGCATGCTTAAGGCTGTCTTCAGACGTGGCGCTGGTGCTTTCTCTGTTTCTCATCGTCCAGGAATGACAAGAACTCAATGGGCTTTAGCTCGCGTTCGAACATTCATTAAGTTAGTTGGTACAGGCCAGCGTAAGAAGGCTTATAATACAGACCTCGACCTGTTACCAAAAGGTCACCCCCAACGAACTGAGAAAAAAGCTGAAGCTTTGGCACCTCAGAAATATAGCCACATAGACTTTTCACCTCCACAAGGAGCTCGTGAGGCAGCTGAGCGAGCTTTAGAAGTTCGAGCTTCCAAGCCACCTTCACAGCGCGGTATGACAGATGTAGGTATTGCGCGCGCGCGTGACCTCAAAGCAGGAAAAGATTTATCCCCTGAAACAGTCCGTAGGATGCTTGCATACTTCACCCGTCACGAAGTGGATAAGCAAGGTGAGACTTGGGATGAGCAGGGCAAAGGCTGGCAAGCTTGGCATGGTTGGGGAGGTGATGCAGGTTTTGCTTGGGCTCGAAAGGTAGTTAAACAAATGAACTCAGCAGATGATAAATCAAACTCACTTAGAGCTTACGGTGAAGCGATACAACTGTCAGAGGCTCCGAGCTATAACGTTCCTGATGATTTGACTATCGGTAAACCTTTTAAAACTCTAGGTCTTGGTCAGGTGAGCTCTCGTATGAATGGCGAGAACATAGGGCAAGAGATCACCTCTGTAATGCTCGAGGAGATGCTTCGAGTGTATCAAGAGCGTAAAGAGAAAGACCCTGTAATCATTGACTGGCAACACGCGACCTCGCCTTTTCAGGGTGGCCCACCAGCTCCACCGGAGAGCGGGAACGCGCTAGGTATGATTATAGATTTAGAGCTAAGAGAGGACGGCCTTTATGCTGTCCCTGCATACAATGAACGCGGCTTAAAAGTCGTCTCAGAAGCAGGTGGAGTCTTATGGTCTTCTCCTGAGTTCATAACTGGCGAGGTGTTTGACCGTCTAGGCGGTAACAAGGTTGGGGATGCCCAGCTACTCGCAATTACATTAACCCCCCGACCTGCACAGCTACACGCTCAAATAGATCGGGTAACGCTTAACGAAAGGTTAGAGATGGACAATTTAGATTCCATGTCAGCTGAAGATTTACGCGATGCACTTAAGGCCAAAGATGAGATGGTCAAAGAGTTAGAGCGTAAGATTTCTGAAATGCAAGAAGACGCTGAAGCTTCACTCAAGGCTGAGTCTGATGATGACTCTGCTAAGATGGCTGAAGAGGACGACGACAAGAAAAAGAAGATGGCCGAAGAAGATGATAAGTCTAAGATGGCTGAAGAGGATGACGACAAGAAAAAGAAGATGGGTGATCAGTATAATAAACTGTCTGAGTCTTCCTCTCTACTCTCAGAGGTCGCCTCTCTTCGTGAGACTGTCGCCACTCTCACTGCTGAGCGAGACGCAGCTAACAAGAAACAAGCAGTTAACGCTCTACTTAGCGAGGGCTGTATATCCCCAGCTGAAGAGAATGTAGCCGGTAAGGCTTGGGAACTTCGAGACCTACAACCCGAGTTTTGGGCCTTCTTCTCAGAGCGTAAACCATCACAAGCAGTTCCTCTTAACGAGGTTGGACATGGTGCGAGTGGTGAGGAAATCAATAAAAAATCCCTCGACCAGCGCGTGACACTCACAGCTGAGAGTGAGGGTATATCTTACTCAGAGGCTCTCACCAAAGTTAGACGTGAGAACCCCGACTTTTACAATCAAGCTTTTGGAGGTTAAATCTTATGGCTAATACAGACAACCTTGTTTCATTTATCGCGGCTGAAGTTATCACTGAGTACGCTCTTGTATCTGTTGACTCGGCTGGTAAAGCTGAGATCACTACCGCAGCCACTGAGAATAACTGTGTAGGTATCGCTCAACGAGCTTGCTCTACAGGGGATAGTGTTGAAGTTGCGGTCTTTGGTAAGTCTCGCGCTATTGCTGGTGGAACCATCAACCCAGCAACTATGAGTCTCTTAATGGCTACAACTGATGGCAAGCTTATAGCATTTGATGGAGCCGACGATAAATATGCTGTAGCTCGCATTATTCCAAATGTTAACCAAGCTTCAGCCGCTAGTGGTGACCAAATTAAAGTCATCTTTATGGGGCCGTCAAACCTAACTAACCTTTCTTAAGGAGTAAAAAAACATGGCTAGTTCATATTCTAATTTACATCCAATTGACCAAATCCTAACCAACCTCGTAGTAGAGGCGGTTCCTAGTGATGACCAACTTATCGCTGATAAAGTGTTTGAGCCTATCGTTGTTCCTGAGCGCTCAGGTACTCTTCTTCTCGAAGAGACTCGAAACTTTATGGGAGCTGGGGCGGGACTCGACCTAGAGCGTGCTCCGGGGTCATCACGCGCTACCATCGGTGGCTTTGATCGTACTTCACAGACTTTCAAGGCTAAGATCTACGCGGCTTCTGATAGTATCGCTATGGAGGACATCTTTGATAGTCAGTATCCAGGAAGCGAAGAACAGAGATTAGCTCGTAAAGTCGCCCGAGTGATGAAGCTTGCAAGAGAAAAACGCGCTGCTGATCTCCTCTTTGATGCCACCGCTTTTAACACTTCAGCGGCCACTAATAACTTTGACGTAGCAGGAGCTGAGCCACTCTCAGAGCTTCATCAGCTAAAAGATACAGTCTTTGAGGCGGCCCACGGAATCAACCCCGATACGCTTATCTTTGGTCGTAAGACTTTTAGAGCTTTAGCGCGCAATCCCGAGGTTCGAGGCTATGTAGGTACCGTGGCTAATGGCTTAGCTTCAGGTAACCTTATTCTCAATGATGAGGCAGTTATTGAAGTGCTTCGTTCAGTGCTTGGTATCCCCAATATTTACGTTGGAGCAGCTCGTCAAGATAGAGCTGTTCCTGGTGCTGTGAGCGATGAAGGTTATGTTTGGGGTGGTGACAAGCTCTTTATGGGTATCCTTCGTGGTGCAGATGCCATCGTGCAAAAGAGCGGTAATGTTAAGGGTATGCCTGTAGCCGCGCTCAATTTCCAATTTGGCAACATGGTAGCAGGTCAATATGACTCACCAGATAAGACTCGTCGCTATGTCTACGCAGAGGAAGTCAGCCAATATAAGGCCATCGATTCTACCCTCGGCCACGTCTTGACCGGCACCCACAGCTAAGATGAATGAACTGCTACAGGCTTACCTCTTAGCTGAAGAGGACGCGGATTTAAAAGCAATTGAAGACCTAAACAAACAGGTCAAAGGCTCGCGCGATCCTGTAGCAAAACTCATCAGAGCTAGACGAGATCAGCTAAAAGCTGAAGTGCAAGCGGAGAAGGTTTTTAAAACCTCTCTTTCTAAAGCACGTCAGAAACTAGTTGCGAGAATGGAACAGGTGGCACTTACCACCGATCCACAATTATTACTCTCGTTTAATGATGATCAGTTATTAGACTTGCTCTTAGGGAGCGGTATGGGTCTAGTGGTTGATGACTACATTGAACAGAGTGATAGAATTAGAGATGCTTTTGAGAAATCGCTTGAGGTGATCAATATTGATTTGTCACCTCAAGCCATGCCTCAAATGGATCTCCTGCAAGCCAACGCATCAACGGCTATCTTTGAAGATGTTATATTACCTGACTATAAGCGTGCCATGAGAGATGCTTTCCAATCATTAGCTACTCAAATACCAATTGATGTCGTGGTTGGTGATCTTCAACGTAGACTAGAACAATCAGAGGGGCGCGAGTTAACAGAGGTCAGGACTTCAATTAGTGAGCTCGGACGAAGTTTGACAGCTACAGCGGCGGCAGCTGCTGACCTCTCCAGTTATTTATACACTGGCCCTAAAGATGGAATTACTCGACCATTCTGTAGAGCGCTTATCGGTCTAGTGGTTGATGAAACACAGATGTCTAAGCTCAATAACGGACAGGGGAAAAGTGTCAAGATTAGCTGTGGTGGGTATAATTGCAGGCACTCATGGTCACCTGTTACAGACTCATTTGTTGACGCGGCAGACCTTGACCGAGCCAAACAAGAAGACATAGCCAAAGCCAATAAGGGAGCGAAGAGATGAGAAAAACAATCAAGGGCCAAGCCCATACTTTTTATTGGAATCCGTCTAGACCTTATACAGGCTCACCTACTATTACCCTGAAACTCAGCTCAGGAGATGTTACAGAGCTGTTCACTCAATCAAGAGCAGATGTAACTGTTAACGCAATAGCTAACGATAGACGAACTCTTACGCTCTCTTCAAGCGCTGGTACTACGTTAGAGCGAGATGAACAACGAGGTTTTTTAACAACATCACGTGACACATACTATGCAGTTTTAGTGTCTCGCTTAGGTGGTACTGAGGCGATACTAGCCGAGCCACTACCGCGCAATATTGAGATGAGCTCAAGCGCTACTCTAAAACTAACTCTGAGCTATGTTGATCTAACAGCAGTTCAAATGAGCACAGCCGGAACCTATCCTTATACTATCAATTATCAGGATGAAGTAGGCCAGGAGCGAGTTGAGACAGGTCTGCTCAAAGTCACCCCAAGACCTTTTGACACTGGCTTAGATCATGATGAGCTTGTTGGCATGTTTGCAAACTTGGCTGATATGGTGCCACGTAGACAGAGCGACTTTGAACCACAGATTAGAGCTTCACTCGAAGACATTATTTTAGCAATTAGAGATCATGTAATACCTGATGATGTGACTGAAGATGAGGTATTTAATCAGCAGAGTTTCAAGCGTGCACATGCTTACTGCTGCTCTGCTCTTATCTTCGAAATGCAATTACAGCTAGACGCAGCCGAGGCCATGAGAGAGCGATACAAAGAGCTTCTCAATATAGCTCTTAGGTCAGTGACTCTTGATCTAGATGGAGATGGGGTTGTTGATGAAGGAGAGGAAAACTTAAGGCGCTCAGGTGGTTCTAGTCGGGACTTTCGGGCATCTTGGAAGACATATAGTAAAACAGATTACGACAAGCGTTTTACTCCAATTCGTGCCATGAGACATTGATATGGCTAAGCGATTTAAATTAAATATTCCATCATCTATTTGGACTTCTCAGATGACATTACGTCTTGCTCAAGATGTGCTTGCATCAATCAAGCTGAGAACTTCAAGAGGATTAGACGCGAGTGGTAAACCTTTTAGAGCATACTCTACGGAGCCTCTTTACGTGTCTAAACGTGGTGCTCGACTAAAACCAAAAGGCGGGCGGCCATCAAGGACGGACAACAGCATTTATTATGAAGGTGGTTATCAGCAGTATAAGTATGAGAGCAGAAGACGTGGAAACTCTTCAGATAGTGCTGAGGTTGATCTAGTATTAAGCGGTAACATGATGAATAACCTAGTCGTTAAATCTGCCACAGCAGACGGTTTTACTATTGGTTTAACTGATGAGGCTACTTATGGTTATCAGGTGAACCAGACTAGAGAGTTTCTAGGGTTATCACCCAAAGATATAGATATTCTAGTCGCCACAGCTGAGAATGAGCTGAGAAAACAACTAGAGAAGAAACGAGGCAGACGATGAGCCAAGGTATCTTCAAAGCACTATCGTATCTTGAAGATCAGATAGAAAGCATCAATCCTAAAAGTGATCCCTCACATACTTTCGTTTGTCATAACCGAGCTAATGGGATGTTGCCACCTTTAGAGCAGAGGCGATCTTCTAACAGGTATTTCGAGATAGATATGGAGTCATTACCTGAAGATGATGGAGCAGCCGGACTCAGTGGGAGGAGGCGCGCTCTCTGTCAAGTTCGCGTGAGGTATGACATACCAAATGATTTAGCGTATCGTCAAAGAATGATGGCTGAAGATGCAGAGTTCATCCTAACTAAACTTAAGGGGCCAAACTATTCTCTGTCTATCACAGGAATAGTCTCAGTAATTCCTGAGCCACCTTTATTAGATACCGTTGAGATTGATAATAATATTGCTCATATTCTCAGCGTTCCATTCACCCTACTCTATTTGGAGGCTTGATCATGGCAGTAACTCATAGATCATTATCAGTAGCAGTAGAGAGCTCTTTTGGCTCTTTGTCTGCATCCACCGGTTTACCTGATGACTCAGGGTTGACCTTTGTTTCTATACCTTGCGAGCGAGACCCAATCGTTATTACTGGCGAGCCAATTTCCTCAGAGCGCAATGATGCCAAAGATGGAAATTACTCAATTCCTGCTGAGCCTGACACAGTTTATTCAGGTGGATCAAGAGTTCGCCGCCGTACAGGTCAAGTTACGGTTAGAGTAGACATCACTACTTTAGGAACTTCAGCAGACACTTACGCGGCAAATTATCTAGGCTATCTCTTAGGCGGTGGTCTTAAAACTCGTCTACCATCCATCACAAGCGACAGTGTGACAGCAGTTGATGCTAATACCTATACTCCCACCAGCGCACCAGCGGAGGCTGATATTGGAACGTTGGTAAGCTCAACTATTAATGGTCGTGCTGAGTATTCAGCTATTACAGACAACGCAGACGCAAGCTCAGACGTAACTATTTCACCAGCTTTCTCAGGTAGCTCTTATACGTCTATTCGCAACATGCAAACTTGGTACATTCCTGGGCGGACTGCCACAGGATCAAGAGAGCACTCTTTAGCGTTCCGTGTTGACGGTGTGAATTTTCGATCTTTCGCGTATGGCTGTGTTTTGGAGAGCCTGAGTATTGCGCTAGATAACGGCCGTCTTATGGCTGATTTCGTCTATCAATCTGCTCTAATACAAGATGATCATGGTAACGCTGTTGGGCCTATTGAGCCTGTATATAACTCCGGAGCGGCTCAACTCTTCAGAGGTGCTTATGTGGTTGCGTCTTCGACTTCGCCCACTAGCCTCACCAACGCGACCACAGGCGATAAGCTAGCGCGTACTGCTCTACAAGCTGAAGACTTCAGCTTGACGCTCACTAATACCCTGACCCCACTAGGACACAGTAACGATATTCTTGCTATGTCTGATATGGAAATTACAGACGTAACAGTTGAATTAAACCTTACTCTCTCCTCACCTGCCTCACTCGTAGCTGACGACTTTTTCAACCGAACAGTCCGTCAGATTGTAGTTGGAACGGGGCCACAGGGTGATGGTCTTGGTTGTTGTATTATGTTACCTGCCGCTATGCTCACTGTTGACCCAAGCGCTTATGATGTGTCAGGTAATGATATAGTTCGACAACAACTTACCTATTCACAGAGCCGATTCGGTGGAGATGTCGTTGAAACTAACGCGAGCTCCTCACCATTCAGATTAGGCTTAGGTATCTAAAATGGCACTCTCATTCCTCACCTCATCAGAGCAACTTATAGAAGTGGTTGCTTCTGTTGACCCAGCAGTCAAGGCTACACCTGATCAAGTTTCAGCCTATCTCGAAACAGGAGATAAAAGCAGGTTGGATGATGTTGGGGATGATGCCACACACTTTACTCTCAAAGCTCTCTCACCATCTGAGCGGGAAGAGGCCGAATGTAAAGCAGGAGCTCTGACACGTTCTGAGCTAGGTCGTCTTCTTTGGTCTGAGGCTCCTGATGATGCAGAAGAAAAAGCACGCTGGCACCATGCTTTAACCTCTGAGGATAGAGAGGCTATGAGCGATTATCAACAATACCTTAATAGAGTTTATATTGAGATGATTCGAAGCTCTCTAGTCTCGATTGATGGGGAGCAGGTTAGCGTTGAGATGATCCAACAAATAAGGCCCGAGTCTCACAGAGTACAAGTTATCTCTGAGCTTGTGCTACACATTCAGAGAATTAGCCTGTTAGGTATTGAGGGAAAATAGCGCTTGCGGCTTCTGTTTGGCTAAGCCAAAATAGAGGTCGCGCTTGGAGCTGTGACCAATGCAAAACTAACCCCAAATTGAGAAAACAACGCGGCAATTGTGGGGGAAGATTTGAGAGTGGTCTACCATTGGCCCAAATAGATAATCTAGGTTTATGGGTGCCAGGTTATCGCGTAGCTCCCGACTGTGGGGAAGACTTCAGCGATTCTAAAATCAGGTCTTGCCCTGTAGCCGGAGCCAATAAAATGGCCCCAATTATCCGAGCGTATCAAAGACATCGAGCGGGGCTTTATAAAATTAAAGATCAATATCCAAAACCTTCTTGCGCTCTTCTTGAGGCTGTTGACGTGCTACACTCGACAACTGAAGAGGCTCAAATAAGAGCCCATGAAAGAATGTTAGAAAAGGTGAAGCATGGCAACTAGTACACTAGATATTGAAGTAGAATTAAAAGGCGCTGATAAGGCCCAAAAAGGTCTTAAAAGTGTTGGCGACACTGCTGGAAACGTTGCCCAACGTTTTGATAAGACCAACTCTCATTTAGGAGAAGGCATTAGCTCACTGTCAGATAATGTTAATGACTTGGGTGGATCATTTAAAGATCTAGGTACTAGTATCTCTTCAGTTGGGTCGATAGGTGTAAAGGGATTATCAGGATTAGTTCCAGCCATTAGTGGGGTGGTTCTAGCAGGCATGGCTTTATACGACACATTTAAAAACATTACAGGGGCGGCTCAAGAAGCTGAAAACGCTCAAGAAGCTATGGCGGCGGCGGCTGGTGATCTACAAAGTAAACTAGAGGAGTTGGCTGAGAAGGGTGTAATTCCTACTTCAAAAGCTTTAGAGGCTTATGCTTCATCCAATATAAGAGCTCAAATTGCAAAAGAACGGGTTCAAATGGCAGGTGAAAAGCTCTCTAAAGTTTTAGGAGAAGAGGAACAGGCTCAACAGAAACTTAATGAGGCAACATTAAGATATAGATCTGCACTAGAGCAGTCTGAAAAAGTTACAGGAAGATTTATAAACCTTGAAAAGAAACGCAATGACTTAGCAGAGGCAAACCGTGAACATACTCGGGCTTCTGTAGCGTTAAATGAAAAATTACTTCCTTATCTTGAAGACCAACGTAAAGCTCAAGTATTGATTGCGAAGTCTGCAAAAATGCATAAGGACTTAGAAGATACATCTTTAGAATCCACTATATCTAGAGTTAAAGAGAAACAAGCAGAACTTGCAAATCTAAAGCAGATTGAAGCGGGTTTAATGGGTAATTCTAAGAGAGAAGAGGAAGCTTTAAAGCGCCAAGCTAAGCTTAATTCTGATCTTCTAGTTCTCAAAGTTAAAGAGAATGAGAAAGACGTAAAAGCATTATCGAGCATTGAAAAGAAGTTAGATGCTCAAATTAAAGCATATGATGAAGAGACAATTTTAATCTCTCAATCAATTAAAGAGGAACAAAGAGCAGCTCAAGAAATAAATAAAAATAAGATTAAAGAAGTTAAAAACACAGCTCTTAGAGAGGCCGCTTTAAAGAAGCAACACTTACTCCAGTCTCATCAGTTAGAGATAGCAAGGATGAAGTTCACCGAGGCTTCATCACTAGATATATTAGAGGCACGCTATCAACAGCAAAGGCAACTTGCTAAAGATAACAACACTCTTCTAAGCACTCTTCAGTTTAAGTTTGAAACAGAGAAAACGAAACTCATTCAGGCTGAAGAGGTAAAACGCAGAGCCGAAGAAGCCAAGCGCCTAGATCAGCAGAAACAACGAGAACTCCAACGAAGAGAGTTCATTATCTCTAATCTAGAATTTGATGCTGGTCTCCTCGAAGATGGCACTAAAAAAGAGCTAAGTATATTAGAGCTGAAATATCGAAGAGAGCGCGAGCTTAAGGAAAACTCAGAGGAAGAATTAACAGAGCTATCAAGACGCTTTAATTTAGAACGAGAGCAAATTCAGGGACGAGCTTTAAAAGAGCAGATGCAACAATTTAAAGAGCTCTCTTTAGACGTAGCTCAAAGCCTTGGAACCTCATTAACTGAGGTATTCTATGGGACTTTTACAGATCAATCTTTTGATACTGCACGTCAAAATTTAAAAGATACGTTTCGTGATCAAGTGGCATCTGAGCGAGAAGCCCTCTCAAAGTTTAAGGGTTCCCAAAGTGAGCGAATTGAGGAAACAATCAAAACCAATGAGCGCCTTATTGAGCTTCAAAAGAACTTTACGAAAGAGAAAAACAGGATAGGTAAGGAGGAAGAGAATGCACTTCCTAAAGCGGTCGGAGAAGTATTAGTAGCACTTGGTCAGCAAGCAGCCGTTGAGAGTTTAATGTTTGGTGCTAAGGCCGTGGCTTCTCTTTTTACCAACCCAGCTCTCTCTGCAAATTATGGTATTGCTAGTGGAGTGATGGCGGCCGCAGCTGTTACAGCCGGAGCGAGTGGTCGAGCTTTGGGCGCTTCAGGTGGTGGGGGTGGGGGTGGTGCCCCATCTATATCACCCACGGGATTATCTCAAATTGCTCCTGAGCCTGAGCGAGAAAGAGCAGAGACAGCACAAACAATATTCAATATTAACTTTGGTGGTGCTGTTGTGT
>Ga0208434_1000154_pt1 | contig 37009 bp, 50 predicted proteins | sample 13_taG_FD_184086 | JGI IMG/M metagenome (GOLD analysis project Ga0208434, IMG submission 184086) | Marine viral communities from the Subarctic Pacific Ocean - 13_ETSP_OMZ_AT15268 metaG (SPAdes) (version 2) | ecosystem: Environmental > Aquatic > Marine > Oceanic | place: Pacific Ocean | collected... | reverse complement strand
CACTGGCGAGATGGTGTTGTCGATGAAGTCCACGGCATCTTCGATGGCAAGCGTAATAGCGGCCTGCACCTCTTCTGCGTCCATGCCCATGTCTTCTTCAATAAATTCTTCGTCGTCGTATAGTTCGGCCATTAGAGCAGCCCTCTAGGTTGCTGCTCATCCATTTGTGCAAGCATGGTCGCAGCGACAGTGATTGGTACGCCGTAGCGCTTGGATATTTCGATTAGGCGCGGATCAAAAATGACGTAATTGCTTGTCTTTTCGCCTGGCGAGAAGCGCGTCTGAGCGTCTGCGTATTTGATGCCTTTAACGCCTGCTTCTTTCAACAGCTGCGCTGCGCGTTGATCGAACTTTTGCGGCAACTTGGCGCGCTCGTCCATTAGGGCATCGTATTTTTGTGCTGCAGCTTCACCCTTGGGGTCGCTGTATTTGCGATAACTACCCGGAGTTTCATATTGCGCCATAATCCTAACTTGCTTGTTCATCTCAGTATTGATGCGGGTAACCTCTGCATCGCGAGACATGCGCAAATTGCCAGTGATCTCTGCTAAAGCCTCGTTACCAAATCGGTCTACTGGCTTTCCATCTACCATCGGAGGCTCAAAACCTTCTGCTAACAAACCTTGATATAGCTCGTCCGTTTCTTTCTTAACCAGCGGAGAACTAGAGGCTTTGATCGCTTTGTTTACTCGACGCTGTAAGTCTGGGGCTTGCTGCGAAAGAGGCTTGTCGTAATCGAGAAGCTCGCTAGGATCAGCGTCTATATCGACCTCGTACATGCTGCCGAAGTTGACCGATTTACCGTCTGACTTGCGAAACGTCTCCATTTCTTCAGCCATTCGCAACGCGGCTTCTCGATAGTCTTCGTCAAAGTCAGGATTTGCCGCCATCTCTCTGAAATCGGTAGGCGTTTCGTGCATCATCGCGCGCTCTAACATCTCGGCGCGCAGATAGTTGTCCTGATTCATCGCAATTTCGTTTTGCTTCATCAAATACTTTTCATATTCCATGTCGCGAGGCGTCAACGAGTCGCGATAGCTTTGCGCTGTTCCTTCTTTCTCTGCCAAGTAATGGCCGTAGCCATAAGCCTGCGCACCTTCGCCAGAGCCAATGGCTTTGTCTGAAAATTCGTCGAATTGGTAAGGCGAGCCATGAAACGCGCGTATCTTCGCGGCTTGCTGGATGGCGCGAGGCGCTTTCAAAGCGCCAGCGACACCAACGCCAACGGCTGGGATCGCATAAGCGGCGTCGCCTAACAAACCCAGCCCCTGCAAGCCAGAATCTAAGTAATTGCCCTGCTCAAAGTTTTCGGCCATCGACGTGCCATCAGCCAGCAAGCCCTGCTGCAGCGTTTCGTTCGCTGCGGGCATGCGGCCAGCTTGACCAGCGGCATCGGTAGCGCCAAAACCAGGAGCCATGCTTGCAGCAAAATACGCAGCCTGCGCCGGCGTGGGAGTCGCAGCCCTAGCCGCGTTAGCCATATCCTGCGTCTCTTGGGCACGCAGCTGAGCGCTCTGATTTAGGAAATCAAGCAGACTCACTTCTTCTTGCTTGGCTTCTTAGCAGGCGACTTTTTGCTGAGCATCTTGGCGATGTCATTTGCAGCGTCTTGCACGCCGCCTGGGCCACGTCGATAGGTCTTTTGGTCTGTATGCGCCACTCGAGCCCCCATATATGCCGATTTCATGGGGGTTAATTTTACCAGCTAGGTAATTGACAGCCCTCGCCTGAGCGGTTTCTGCCAGCTGCTAGCCGCGCTCATCACGCCGCTGAGCGTCATTGCGTCGCTGGCAAATGTCAGGCACAAAGAGTCAGCCAGGTCAGGCGAGCGCAGCCCGCGCTTGCGCATCTGGTCTTTGCTTTCCAGCTGCATCTTGCCGGAGCTCGTGAACTTGTACTTGGCGCTAACGAGCTCCGCGAGCAGATCGTCGTCTTGGGGCAGCGACACGTCACGGGCCTCGAGCCAGGCTTTCACCTTAAACCAGAGCTCAGCGCGCAGGTTGATGTACGTCGCCTTGGAGCTCGGGCTCTCGCTGGTGTTGATACCTACCGCCGGCAGGCCGAGCTCACGCAGGCGGTCGCACACACCACCGCCAAGGCCAATCGAGTCCACGTTGATCTGCACCGGCTGCGTTCGCGGCTGCTGGCTTTCATACTCAGCAACGACGGCGCCGCATAGCTGCATAAGATCCAAGCCCTGCCAGGTCTGGATGCCCATGAGCTCGCGCCCGCGGCGCTTACAAAGGGCACTGCGGTCGGAGCCAAAGCGGCTCACGTCCAAGCCCCACACGATCGGCTCGTCTTCCGTGATAACAACCTCGCGCCTTTGGGCGCTTTCAACGAGCTCGAGCGGAATTGCCGTGTCGTCGTCGCGCTGCGGAAACTCGCCAAGCACGCGCACGCGAAAGGCATTGCTCTCTTCGCCAAAGCGCGCAGCCATTTCACTCACATAATCTTCGCTCACCCTGGGCGAGTCGATGCAGCTGACCTTGCGCGTCCACCAATCACCCGCCATGCGGTGGTGGGTATCGAAGAAGAAGCCAGAGCTCCTGGTCGGGTTGCCGAGCAGAACAGTCGTTGCGTGCTCGCCTGACATCGAGCCAGCTGCGGCCTCAAATACCGCCTCGGGGATACCGGAGGCTTCGTCGCACACCAACATCACGTTGTCTGAGTGAACGCCCTGCAGCGCTTCTGGCGTTTCTGCCCTGGACGTTCTACAGCTGATGAAAGCCTCGCTCGGCGCGGCCTTTAGGCTTACGCGGTCGCTCTTCACTTCCAAGAGCTCTTTGATCGCCACAGGGCACTCATTGATCCAGCGCTTGAGCTCGGCAAACAGCGCGTCGAATAACTGCGCGCTGGTCGGCGCTGTTACAACGACTTTGACGGGATAGCGAGTCAGCAAAAAGTGCAGCATCGCCCACGAGCTCGCCGTGGATTTGCCGGTGCCGTGGCCAGAGCGCACGCTGATTTTGCGCTCGCCAGATGCTATGGCATTGAGGAATTCTTTTTGCCAGGCGTCGGGCGATTGCTTGAGCACTTGCTCAACAAAAGCGACGGGGTCACTGCGAAAGCGCTTAACAAACGCTATATATGGGTTTTCTGCCATGCCATATTTTACCGTGTTTGTATGCGGTAAAAGGGTCAGAGGGTTTTCCCGCACAAAAAAAAGCCCGCGTTAGCGGGCTGGTATTCAATGTATGTCTTCGCTCGTTGGCGGCGCGTCTGACTCAACCGTGACCCAAACAACCCATTCTTCCAGATCTAAATCCCACATGATCGACGTGTCAGCGTTGAGCGAGCCACGATAAAACTGCGCAACAATCTTGGCGTTCAGGAATTCAGTACCACACCAGAATAGCTGGCCACCTTCTACCGGCTCGCTTTCATCTTCCATGATCTCGAACCGATCAGACTGCTCATGGTAAAAATTCGGGCTTGCCGTGTGGCACAGATAGCCGATTTCACGGGTCGTCATGTTTATTTTGATTTCCATACTTTTATCCTATCACTATGCGCCCGCGTTAGCGGGCTGATTCGGTGAGCCTGTCGGATGCGGCGAGCAATATATCGGCTAAGCCAACAGCTGATATGTACCTGTGGTTCTTGCCATTGGGACTGATGTCCGGCGCTCGCTCTGCGTCGGCGGCGATGGCCTCGAGAAGCATCGCCATCTGCCGGTTGTTGAGCTCTGATGCGTGTTTGACGTGCCAGGGTGCTGGTAGTTGTGTTGTCGTCATACTGCCTCCCGCCGCTTACGCGGTTCCCCGTGGCAACCATCTAGTGTCTTTGATGACAGAAAGCCTTTCTTTTACTACAACGACTAAAGGCGCGGTGTAGCTAACGTAATCTTCTTCGCCGTCTTTGCCCTCGTGGTATTGCGGATAAACTTCTTGCTCAATAACGTCTGCAAGCTCCATTTCTTCGCAACAAACTTCAAAGGTGTAGGAGGGACTCAGTTTTCTTATGCCGTTTACTCTCACTTCGATACTCGGCGTTGCCCAGTAGATCTTGCCGTCTTTTTCAAAAGTTTCGTTTTCCATGTCCGTTCTCCGTTGTTATGGCCCTAATTATACCGATATTGTTCTATCTGTCACCTTTTTGGTGACAATAATATGCGATAAATATGAGAAAATTAGAGCTCACCAATCACCACATATGGAGCTCCCATGTACGGATCACACTCAAAAACCATGAAAGCCATGAAAGGCAAGCGATCAGCAACCAAAGAAGCGCGCAACGCACGCATGGCTGCCGGCACGAACATGCCCGTCGTTAAGCCACCCTACCCACCACGCTAGCCGTGGCCACACCACGCAAGGGCAAAGCCCGCGTCAAAGTGACGGCCAGTGGGAAGAAAGTGTCCTACGGCCAGGCGGGCAAGGCCAAAGACGGCTCGCGGCGCGTGCAGCCGTCCAGCAAGAAAGGCGACGCCTACTGCGCCAGGTCTGCCGGCCAGATGAAGAAGCACCCAAAAGCCGCCAAGAACCCCAACAGCCCACTGCGCCTTTCGCGAAAGCGCTGGAAGTGCGCTGGCACAAAATCTAGGAGAAAGTGATGTCAGGAAAAGGACTCTACGCAAACATCGCTGCCAAGCGGCGGCGGATCAAAGCGCAGAAAGCCGCGGGTAAAAAGCCCGAAAAGATGCGCAAGCCTGGCACCAAAGGTGCGCCTACTGCCAAAGCCTTTCGCGCTGCGGCGAAGACTGCGAAGAAGGGCACTCGAAGAAAATAAAAATTTTTTTTGGTGCGCGGAAGTCTAGTCCTCCACCCCCCACCCCCCTGCTGGTTCAAGGGGGGGGTCGGCCATTGTTCCACGGCACGTTCCACGGCCCTTTCGCGGCCCAATTTAACATAATGATGATTACGCGCAATTGCGCAAAGACGTAAGTCATTGATTTTGCTGACCTAACAGTTTTGCGTGCAATTATTTGCGGTGTTCCACGGCAAAACGCCCCTTAACCCAGCTGTCGCAGCAAATTGTTCCACGGCCATTTCCTGCGCGCAAAGCCGGCTGCGCGAGCCAGTGTCTGCGAGCTAGGTTTCGTCGCTCTCGTGCTCGATCACGCTGTCGTTTGTGAGCTCACGAAGCGCAGCCAAATGCTGATCACCCAACGTGATATTGACCAACGGATCGCGCTTCTCACGCCATTGGTCTGGGTTCACATTGCCGGCCAACCACTTGCGCGTGTCGATGCGTAGCTTGCGAACGGTCGCATCGTGCGCGTCCATCGTGCCATCGGCTATCTCAAGACACTCTTCGGCCAGCGCATCAGCCCACAGCTTACGCGCCTGCATGTAGCGATCGTGCCTTCCCTCGCCCTCTTCAAGCCAACGGTAGAAAGCACGCCGGCCAACCTGGCACTCCTTCATCGTGTTAACCACAGTCATGCCGCCAGCAATCATGTTGAACACGGCTTCCTCGCCACGCTCTTCCAGGCTCTTGATCTGCGCTCTGATTATCGGTCTGCCAGGCATGCTAGTTCGCTCCTAATTCGTTGAGTATGTCGTCGAGCTCGCTATCCCAACCATCGGCCAGATCTTCGAGCTCTTCACGCCGATACGCAGGCTCCGCGGGTTTGCGCTCCGGCTTCGCCTTCGGCTCTGCCGGTCGCTCGACCAGCACAGTCTCCATTGTGTTCCACCTGTCACCGCACCGCAAACACTCGCGACGCCGTCTAACGCCCTCTCGCAGCTTGTCAGAGCTAATCACCCTGTTGCCGCTACTACCGCACTGCTTACACTTCATATCGCCTCACAGCCCCTCTACGGCGCTCTCAGCGCCTAGTATGTCCATGACTTGCGCTATCGCATCACCCTTCGTCACCATATCCGTCGTATACCGCAGCACCCGATAGCCGAGCTCGAGCGCCTTGTTGTACTTAAAGCAGTCCGATCGAAAGCCAACGCCGCTGGTATGCCGGCCCCCGCTCCACGTTCCGCCCTCCACCTCAATGACCAGGTCGCTGCCGGTGATCACAAAGTCGAACCGAAACCTTCGGCCAGGTATCAGCAGCTGCTCCCGCTCGAAGCTCACGCCCGCCGCCTGCAGCTGCGCTGCAAGCGCCTCCTCGCCCTTGCTGCCCGCCGACTGCTTCTTGGCCTTTGCCTTTGCCTTTGGTTTTTTAGCCTTTTGCATCAGTCACGCATCACTACTTTTGCAGCACCCAAAACCTGCATCAGTAGTACCCTGCCGGTACAAGTAAAATTTGTACCGATGCAGGTACATTTTGATGCTCGCCGCTGCATCGCTCTGCATCAGTAAAAAACACGCTACTGATGCACCGTTATTCATCAATCTCACCCTCGCTGACCCACTGTCCGACGATCACAAACTTGCGCATCATTCGCGTCTTATCTGGCCGCTCGACTACTCGCAAAGCGCCGTTGTCGATCCAAGTGCTGAGCATGTGGCGCACCTTGGTACGCACATAGCTGTCGTTTACATCTAGGTTCAGCACGTCTGCTACGGCATTGCCCACCCAATCCTTGGCACGATGGCTCTCGCGGTACTCACCTGCCGCCACGGCGCGCTGCACCGTCTCCAAGTCGTTTCGCGTCACGTCAGAGAATGCGTCCGGCCACTGCCACGGCTCACTCACGCCGACGCTGTCGCCGTTCGGGAGCTCCACGCTGACCATTTGGCGCCAGGTCGAGTCGCCGGAAGGTGGCGCCAGGTTGTCTTTGCTGTCGCCCTCGCGGCTGTATCGCCAGAATTGGTCTTCATCGATGCCCGCGTTGCGCGCCTCTTCTGCCGTCATGCGCTGCAGGCGTCTAACATGGCGGGCTGCGTCTACTAATGCACTGGCGCCGCGCGCATCAGAGACAGTCGCTTCCTGCATGCCGTTGCCCTTTCGGACGTGATGCACGAGCTCGATGCTGCAATTGGCGTCGTTCGCGACCTGTGCCCAGCGTTTGACCACCATGTCGATGGCCTTGTTATCGTTCTCGCTTAGGTGGTGCGAGCTCACGAACGGGTCAACAATGACGACGTCCACGTTCATGGCCTTTATATGGTGTGTCAGTGCGTCGGCAGCTGGCGTGAGCACGTTGGCCCCGCCGGCCTGCTCGGCAATGATCAGCGGCTCGTCTCGCCCGCTGTTGACCAGCAGTCTGTCGCCAAGGTCGTCTTGCGTGATGCCGTAGTGCTGGGCGATGCCCGCGATCCGGCGCTGTAGCTCTTCCAGCGGGTCTTCCAGGTTCCACACCCACACTCGGCGTTTTGGCGTCTCGATGCCCATGATCGAGCGGCCCGTAGCCATCGCCACGGCCTCGGCAAGCGTGATCGCCGTTTTGCCAGTGCCGCCTGGCGCTACAGTGACAGATAGAAATTTTCTGATGAAGTGCCGGCCATAAACCCACTCCCGCGGCGGTATCTTGCTCGCGTCGCCGAGCACAAAAGGCTTTGGCTCGAGCGCCACCTTCTGCGCTTCAGCGGCTTCGGCTTGCGCCTCGCGCGCTTCGCGCTGCTCAGCCGCGCTGTTGCGGGCGTGCGTCTGCGCGATGCTGTTGACCGTGCGTTCTACTTCGTCGCGATCGAGCGGCGGGCTGTTGTAGGCGTTCCACTGCAGCACCTGCTCGAGCACCGCGTCGGAGCTCAGCCCCTGGCGAAACAGCCGGCCAGCTTCGGCAGCCGCTTGGTGATTGCGGTTGCCCTCGGCTTCGCCGGCCTCTTTCACATTGAAAGACAGGCCAGTATCAACCGGCCCAGGCGCCGGTTCGTTGAAAGACTTGATCTTGCGCAGGTCTGCGGCGTTTAACTTCGGCAGGCTGCCCCACCACACGTCAACGTCAGGATCGTCGTCGCGTGTATAAACGTGGCCGCTTTCGTGGATGCTACCTGGCGCAATCACACAGCCGCCTTGGCCTCTCAAATCAATGCGCAGGTCTGGGTTCACGCCGTTGCGAACAGGATAGTTGGGATCAACCTGGTAATAGAAGTGTTTGCCCTTGCTCGTCGTGACGCGCCGCGGTGTGTAGGTCAGGTTCTCTCGAACGAATTTGACGGCGTCGTCGCTGTCCGCATCGACCACGACGATCTGCTTGCCAGTGATAATGGCGTAGTTGTTGTTGGCGTAGTTGGCGCTGTTTAGCCAGTATTCCTGCTGCCCTTCTGGCGGTTCTGCAGTCTGCCAGGGCTGCCACTTAACGATTGGTCGCTTCTCAACAGGGTGCGCAGGCACGACAGTGAAGCCCTCTTCTGCGAGATCACGCGCCGCCTCTCTTACCCCTTCGCGTGTATACACAGGCTCAGCCATTGGCCGCGTTGCTAAAAAGGTCTGGCCTAAGCTCTTCGCGCTTGATGCCGGTGATGGCCTCAACTTGCACGACGCGCTCTGCAGGAATCTTGTCTGCCCACTTCCACTTGTAAACTGACCCGCGCGAAATGTTTAGTTGGCGCGCGAGCTCGGCGATTTGGATGTCTTCCCAGATGTTTGTATTACTCATCGCTGCGAATGTACACCTTTAAGGTGACAGTCACAACACACAAACACGATGTCACCGAAAGTGTTGCTCATTGTCACCCTTTGCGATACATTCGGCTGACGACATTACTAAGGAGACAAACTCATGAAGGACATCGCCGACCGTATACGCGATCTCCGGAATGCACGCGAACTTAGCCTGCGTCAATTGGCTGAATTGTCCGGAATCAATCACAACGTCATCCATAAATGGGAGACTCGAAAGGCCACACCAAACCGATCGAACGTCGTTAAGCTCGCCGAGCTCTTCAACGTGAAGCCCGCCTGGCTGCTGTTTGGCCGTGACGACAACGCAACGGGGCTGAATATGCAAGACACCTTTGCCGCACTGTCTATCCCCTCACAACAACAAGTAGACGCGCTCATCAACCATCTATTGGACATAGAAAGCGCTAGGGAATCAGCACATGGAAAAGACTCGTAAAGAGCGACACAAAACCTGGGACACCTACGCAAACAGGGCGCTAGTCGAGGCAACAAATCACTTTTGCTCTGGACACGGGCTGAAGTTTTTTATTGTCCCTTTCGACAGCCGGTCAACGCAGCCTATAAATATGTTAAAAGAAATGTTGCAGCCCTGCCCTTGCCCCTCGGGCGACTGCAGCACGCATCGGGCATTTCGCGTTGCTGCGGCAAAAATGGCGCGCTTCTACAGCGGCTACTCGGCAGAGACGCTGGTGCTGCACAAAGACAGCGCGTTTGTGTGCGTGCGCATCCAAGATGAGCTCATGTACGTTGGCGTTCATCCTTGGGATCTGCCTGCAGTTAAGGCTTACGCAAGGGAAAACGACCTGTTCTACGATATGCGTAACGTCGAATTGCTTTATTGGAAAGGCAAAAACGAAGAAGCGATGAAAAATGTAGTCGTTGCGTCGTTTTAAATAAACTGTTCTGCCTGTCTCCTTTTTGTTGACAGCTCGTTAGGCCATCTATAATGTTCTCTTTGTCAACGAACAAGGAGACACTCGATGACCGACGAAACGACACGCAACGGAAACAACGAGCCAACGATCGAATCGCTAGTCGCCAGGCTGGCAGAGCTCAAAAAGATTGAAGACGACGCAAAGCTCGAACGAGTCAAGCACGAAGCCGAGATCCTGCCCTTTCTCGACCAAGTCCAAGAAGGCAGCAAAACCACCACCCTCGCCAACGGCACGAAAGTCACAGTAAAAAATGGCTTCAACCGCCGGCTGGATCAAGAGGGCTGGAAGCGCATTAAGCACAAAATCCCGACGAACCTGCACCCAGTTCAGCTGAAAGAAGTGCTGAGCGACACGCAAATGCGTTACCTGCAGAACAACGAGCCAGACTTCTACAAAGAAATGTCTGCCGCCGTGACGACCTCCCCCGCGAAACCATACATCACAATAAAGGAGGCGTAATCATGGCCTTTGATCTCAAGTCGGTATCGCCGACACAATCTGCGCGCGCGCTGTTTGGGCTCGTCTTCGGCACCTCTGGTGTCGGCAAGACGACCTTTGCCGCCGACGCGCCCGACGCTGTTTTCATCCCAACGGAAGACGGCGCCGGCAGCCTCACGCTGCAGGCATTCCCGATAGCTAAGTCATACGACGACGTCATGTCTGCGATCGAAGCGCTTTGCGGCAAGCACGACTACAAGACTGTCGTTATTGACTCGCTCGACCACTTGGAGCCCCTGATCTGGAAGAAGGTCTGCGAAGACAACAACGTCAAAAGCATCGAGCAGCTGACATACGGCAAAGGCTACGTCATGGCTCTCGACCTGTGGCGCGACCTACTGTCTGGCCTGCGCTTTGTTCGAGACAACCAGGGCATGAACGTCCTGTTGATAGCGCACCACCAGATCCGCAAGCACGCAGACCCAGAGATGGAGCAGATCGATCGTTATGAGATCAAGCTCCACGCGAAAGCCAGCGCGCTGGTGCAAGAGTCGTGCGACCTTGTGCTGTTCGCGAAGCACAAAGTCATGGTCAAGAAAGAAGACACAGGCTTCGGCAACACGCGAGCCCGCGGCATCAGCACCGGCAAGCGCGTGCTCTGCACCGTCGAAACGCCGGCGTATGTGGCCAAAAACCGCTTCGGCTTGCCAGACGAGATTGATCTCAGCTGGGACGCCCTCACCACCGCAATGAACCAAAAACTAGAAGGAGCAGCCTAATGGCCCAGTTTCAATTTAGCACCGCCGGTATCGAGCCGGCATCCGCGCCACAAGAGCGCCAGCCACTGCCAGAGGGCACATACAAAGCCGTCATCACGGACAGCGAGATGCGGGCAACGAAAGCCGGCACTGGCCACTACCTAAATTTCACTTGGGAGATCACGTCTGGCGAGCATCGAGGCCGTAAGGTTTGGGCTAACTACAACGTCGATAACCCAAACGAAAAGGCGGTTGAGATTGCGAAGCGCGATCTCGCAAGTGTCTGCACGGCGATGGGCAAGGATGGCTTTGCAGACAGCCAAGACCTGCACTTCCACGAAATCGAAGTGCTGGTGAAAATCAGAGAGGCGTCAAACGGCTATCAAGCCAGCAACGAAATACGGGGTTACTCAGCACCAGCGGGCGCTGCACCACCGCCACCGGCTGCGCCAGTGGCACCAGCTGCTGAAGCCGCGCCTGCGCCTCTTGAAGAGAAGACGACGCCGCCTTGGAAGTGATAGCAGCCAGCAAAACGCTCGAAGCAATCGACACGAGCATCGAGGCTGACCAGGACAACGCACCTGGCCGGCTTCACTTTGGTGCGTCGATTGCTGGCGAGGAATGCAGCCGCAAGCTCTGGTACGGCCACCATTGGGTGCGAGGCCAGAAGCATTCAGCACGACTGCTACGTCTGTTCGCTCGCGGCGAGACAGAAGAAGTGCGCTTCGTGAACTATCTGCGCCGCGCTGGCGTGACAGTCTGGGAAGTTGATCCTGACACGAATCAGCAATGGCGCATCGAAGACCACGCAGGGCACTTTGGCGGTTCGCTAGACGGCATGGGCAAGGGCTTGCCCGACGCACCCGACGCGCCGCACGTCTTGGAGTTTAAGACTCATAACGCCAAGAGTTTCGCCGACATGGTGAAGCGTGGCGTATATGAGTCGAAGCCGATGCACTACACGCAAATGCAGATTTACATGCACAAGATGGACGTGCAGTGGGCGCTTTACATGGCCGTCAACAAAAACGACGACGACTTGTATCTCGAGCGCGTGCCGCTCGACCAGGCGCACGCAGAGCGCATGCTCAAACGCGCGCATCGCATTATCACAAGTGACCGCCCGCTCGAGCGCATGAGCGACGACCCCAGCTGGTTCAAATGTAAATGGTGCGACTTCTATGACTTGTGCCACGGCACAGCAACGCCGGCCATGAACTGCAGAACGTGCGCGCATGCAACGCCAACGATGGACGGCGACGGGCGATGGCACTGCGAGAAACACGACCGGCATCTCGACAAGGCCAGCCAGCGTAATGGCTGTGACGACCACAATTTCATACCGCCGCTGCTTGCGAACTGGGCTGAGCCCATTGACGCAGACGGCGACGGCGTGACCTACGAAAACAAAACGAACGGAAAACAATTCACGAACAGCCACGCGCACTACAGTTCAGCTGAGATTGCGTCAGTCGAGTCGCCGAAGATCATTGGCGACGCAACGACCGATCGTCTGAAGTCTGAGTTCGACGCGCGCCTGGCGGGAGAAGCGAAATGAACCTGACTGACATACCAATGGGCGAAGTTGTAAGCGGCATTGAAAAGCCTATGCCAAGGGGCAAAAAAGCGCGTTCTGCGACGAAATGGGCGCGTTTTAAGGCAGACATGAAGATTGGCGACTGCGTGCGCGTTGCGGACGTCAAAGAAAAAGACGCAATGAAATCGTACTTTCGCGCCAACAAAGTTGGCTGTCAAACCCTGGCAGTAGGCGACGGTAGTTTCGTTGTCTGGCGCACTCGTTGGGCCAGCAAATGAGCGATGAATGGGTGCGGGTGCTGACCGAGATGCGCGCAGCCGCAAAGGCTGCTCAGCGTGAGCGCGAGAAGAAGCCAGAAAACTGCTTTTTCTGCGAGCACATGGATCGTGAGCCAGGCTTTTGCGGAAAGCACATGGCGCGTCCGCCAGCTGATTTTATGCCGAAGGAAGGCGCGTGCCCCGATTTCATCGAAGAGATTCCATTTTGATCCGGCCCCTGCACGCAAGCCTCTCCTTCAGTGTGCAGCCTTCCCCTGGGCACGTTCCCGTCCGTGTGGCCAAAGGCGGGCTCTTTTGGAGCATCGCATGAACGACTACGAGTTTGAGATTTTGATCACGACCAAAAAGTACATCAAGGCAGAAGCGACCTGCATCGAAGAGGCCAAAGACAAGGTATTGAAAGTTGCGCGCGATCGCATGGGCGACGACTTCCACAGCCTGCAAATCAACGAGCAGCCAAAAAAGCAATGAGCGATCTGTTTTTCCGAGCGATCAAGGCGCAGCGGCAGGCCAAACACCTGATGTCGCCAAAGACCAAGCGGTCTGGCAATCGCCAGTTTCACCGAGCGCTGACTGACGAGCAGATCAGCATTGTGCTGAAACTCTGGCGCGGAGGCATGCGCAAGGTCGCAATCGCCGACGCCACGGCGCTCAACCAATCAACCGTTTACAACGTCATCAACCGATACGAAATCACCGATGGCCAAGTCAAAAAAATAAAGCGAGAAATCGAATGAGCATCGACGACGCAACGCCAGCAGAATGGAATGCCCTGCGGAATCCGCCCGAGCACTACACCCAGGGCAACATCGAAGTGATCGAAGTGATACGCGACACGCTCGATAGTGACCAATTCAAAGCCTACTGTCAGGGCAACATTTTGAAGTATGTCATGCGTGCCAATCACCACCGCCAACCCACCGTCGAGCACTTGCGCAAGGCGCGTGACTACTTGAACTGGTGGATAGATGAAGAGGTGCAGTCGTGATCGTGACTGAAGCAAAGTTGACTGAGATCACTGGCTATACGAATGGCCAGATCAGGCACCGTCGGTTGCAAGCCTGGGACAAAGGCGTCCATTATTGGTCTGATCCTGCGAAAACGACTGTCTACGACTTGGAGGCAATAACGGCATGGCAGATAAAAGAGCGACCGGCGTCTACGAAGATCGAGGGCGATGCCGCATTAAATACCAAGACGGAAAGAAGCGAGTCTCAGAGACGCTTAGCCTCTCGTATACGCCAGCTAACGTAGCCAAAGCCGCGCAGATACGCGCGCGACGCATCAAAGATATCCTCGAAAACCCGCACGACGGCAGGCCAGAAGGTCGCAGCCCTACCTTTGGCGAACTGGCACAAACGCGACTCGACATACTGGAGCGCGGCAAACCAAGTGCCAGGCGCAGTGTGAAAAGCAGACTAAACAATTATTGGATGCCTGAGTTTGCTGATTGGCCGATCACGCAGATCCGCTATGGCGACGTGCAAGAGATGATGCGCGGCATTTACCGCAAGCAGCTGTCAGCCAAAACGCTGCGCGAGATCCTCAACGACGGCGGCAGTGTCTTTGAGCTCGCAATCAAAAGTCGCTGGATCACAGAAAACCCATGCAGCCTGATCAGCAAAGAGATCAAGAGAGAAAAGCGCGAGATTGATCCATTCACTGCGGACGAGATGAAACAGCTGCTTGCAGCGCTGCCAGAGAACCTGCGCATTTTTTACCTGATCCGCTACCACTGCGGATTGCGCCCTGGCGAAGTGATCGCGCTGCGCTGGTCTGATTACAAGGACAGTGTGTTTCATGTCCACAGAAACCGCGTATATGGTGTTGAGGGCACCACCAAAACAGATACCGAGCGCATGGTGCCCGTTCACCCTGCTGTGAAGAAAGCCCTGCTCGATGCACCCAGAGTGCTGCACAGCGACCACATCGTGAACAACCAGTTCGGCCAGCCGTTTATGAGTAGCAACAACACTGGCCGCGCGCTAGTGAGAGCGATGGAAAATACTGGAATTAGATATCGCGATCCATACAACGTGCGTCACTCATGCGCCTGCAGGATGCTTGAAGCTGGCATGAAGCCAGCCTACTGCGCCAAGATTTTAGGGCACTCAGTGCAGACTTTTTTGACGACTTACGCGCGCTTTATCGACGCTGACGCGGACGCGGAACAGGCCGCCATCTGGGCCACGGTTGAGTAAAAGTGTCCGCGCAGTGTCCGCGCTCTTGATTTGAAACCAGAAAAGTCAATCAAATCAAAGGGTTGAATGGGGTGGACGATGGGGCTTGAACCCATACAGTCTTGCTGCAGCTTACTGCAGCTTACTGCGAGGCCAACAAAATCAATGACTTACGAAGGTGCCCTGCTGTGTCTTGCTGTAAATTACTGTGTTTAGCCGTAAAAGTGTCCGCGAAATGTCCGCGCTACACCAACAAACTAAGCGTCGAAGACGACGCCAGCTGCTGCACTTCCACCCGCCCATCTTTAGCTGTGTAGAGCGTGGGCTGGATCGTCTCAACAGCCTCACGCACGAGCTCGCCCTCGCCGCCAGTTCGCAGCACTTCCTGGCGCTGCACGGCGGAAGTCTTCCAGGTAACTGGCGCCGGTGCGCTTGTCATCGAGACGTCCATTACTGGGAAAGCACTGCCTGCGAGGCATTTAACCCGCGATCCACTGCGCCGCTGCTGTTGCCTTCCAGGTAGGCAGGCGCAGAGCCTGTTATGTTACCGATAGCCATAGGGCTCGTTGCTCTAGAGAAAACGGCTGCAACGACGTTCTGTGGCAAGAATAAAGACAAGGTTTCTTTCATCGATCTACCGCCGGCTAACTCAGCGCCAATCTTGCGCACTGCATCTGGGTCAGTCTCAGTCAGCATTCGCGCGAGCTCGTCGGCTGTTGCTTTTAACTGACGGTCTTGTAAATCCAGACCTTCCTGGCGCAGCGACGTCTGCAGTAGCTCTTGCAGGCTAGAAGGCAATCCGCCGACAGATGCCTGCTCACGCAAACCTCTAATCGTTTCAGCACGCTGCGCGGTCGCTGAATTCATGCCAGCCTGCTCAACGCGCGCCATGTTAGCCTCGCGCGACAAATTGCCCATAAACTCATCAAACCTGACGTCTGCATCTGGCTCGTCGAACGTGAGCCTGAGCAGCGACTTGCGACGCGGGCTCTTGAGCATGTTTTGCGCTACATTCGCCGTTTCTGGCGATCGCTCCATTTGATCTTGCAGCGCGTGCATTGCGCCAAGTCTAAAGGCTTCGCGCTCTGACTTGCTGTACGCAGCGATATCTGCCGCAAGCTCGTCAGGATCAGCGTTTAGCATTTCACGCCCACGCTTGAGGCTGTCCATCATGCGACTATCGCCTGCGTATAGGTTGCGAGCTTTCGCATACATTGGATTAGCTGCATCTATCTCATCGATGAATGCGTTGCGAACAGATCGAACCGATGCCACTTCAGCAGCGCCCGCACCCGTTTGGTTAGTGATGTTTGGGAATGCCAAATCATCAATGCCCATTTTCATAAAGTGCAAAAAGCGCGTGTTGATTGCGTCAACTTTCTGCCCGTCTGGGCCCAGAATGTCACCGGACTCAGCAATGACAAACCTGTCCATGTTGCTCTTTGGGTTTTCGTTTCGCGCAATCCTGATCGCTCTTTGGTAGGCGTTTTGTGCTGCATCGGTTTGAAAAAATTGGCGCAGCCCATCGTTTATTGGCACGTCTTTTTTGTACGCCAAGCGGTAAAGCGTATCCGCTGACTTTCCGCGCGCTGATTTTAGAGCCATAAAGTCGTCATAAAACCTGCTTTGTGCGCCAAAAGCGCTCTGCAGTATGCCGGTCAGTCTCGCTGGTCGCCCTGCTTGCCTCTCAGACAAGTAACGAGAAGCTCGCGACTTTGCTGGCCCTGGCAGCGTTGCAAGCGCATCGATCAACACGCGCGTGTTTTCACCAATGTCGGCCAACGTCACATCTTTGCCCATGCGGTTGGCAACGTATGTGATTGCCTCTTCAGGCGTTGTTAGATCGGCTTCGATTGCGTCACGCATCAAGCGCCTGGCTTGATCACGCCCCTCTCTCGCGGTTTTTGCTTTAGACCTTACTGCTGTAGCCAAACTGCGAACAGGCGTTGACAGCATGTCTGTGACTCGCTGTAGACCATAACCCGTCGCGCCACCAAAAGCTGCGTTCATCAAACGATCTTCAGTATTCTCGCCGCTACCAGAACCAGCCACAGTTCCCGCAACCAGGGCTTGTTGGCCTCGTGATAAAGAAGGCAAAGACCGCAACGCGCCACCAATTCTCGTTGTATTCGCAAGAGCGCCTGCCCCACCAGTTATTGCTGACGCGCCGATAGCGCCGGCGGTTTCGTATCCCATCGCTTTCAATGGGTTGTCTTGGCGGTATTGGTTTATAGGTTCGCGAATCTGCGAAAGATTTATGTCGTAGCCACTGACGGGCTCTTCGCCTCTTTCCGCACGCTGCTTGCTTAGCATTTCTGCTGCGTAATCAAAGTCCCCTTGGCCAAACATTGCGCCAATTTCGTCGCTATAGTTGAGCGACCCGCCTTGCAGAACAAGCGCAACTTCTTCGGGCAACCGACCTCGCTCTAACGCCTCGAGGGTTTGTAGACCTTTTGCGTTACCTTGCTCGCGCATCTTTTTTTCATTAGCGCGCAAGATCGCCTTGAGCTCGGCTACTTCTTTTGCCAGATCACTCATCTCAGTTTTCCTCCGTGACGCCTAGTATTTCATTGGCAGCGGCTGCGCCGGCGCCTGTCTCAGCATAGTCGGCGCCCTTGACCGCGCGATTTACTTTCGCTCGCAACATCCTTCTGCGCTGCCTGAAATCATCACTATTAGCCGCCTGCATCATGTGCCTGTTGAACTCGATTTCAAAAAGCGTCGGATTATTGCGGTAGTTGTTAGAACCTCGCGCATCTTGCTCTCTGAATGATTGAGCCGCTTCGTAAAGGGCAGTGTCGCGATCTCGCTTAAAGTCCAACACATCTAACATCAGCAAGTTACCGTCAGCTGACTTTGCTAAAGTTGGCGATGCAGTGACAACAAAGTCCAAATCTTTATCAGTAGGATTCACGCCTAATTGTTTAACCAATGGCAAAACCAGCTGATTGGATGCGCCTGCAAATAGCTCTTCGCCTGATGTACCAGCAACATCGAATCCAACCGCATCAAGGGCTCTGCGACCGTATGCAAAAAACTCAGCGCCGAAACCTGTGCGTAGCCCGCTGGAAATTAAATCTCGCATGACCTCTGTGTTAACCAATGTTGATTGGCCAGTTGTATAGGCATCTCGCAACGTAGAAAAATTGTCCCGCACGCCTTCTAAGGAAAGTTTGTCCGCTTGATTCCCAACAGTGCTGATGTTTGTGCGCGCGCGCGTTGACTGTTGGTATTGATCGAAGTTAGGGCGTTCGTCTTCAGGAAGGGCTGCACGGAACGAATACTCCTGCGTTGCAGTTGTGTCAAAACGCTGGTCGTAATCACGCAAAACTTGAAAACCACTTCCAGGCTCTACTTGCTCTGCAACTATGAAAGCCCGTTGAATTTGCGGTGGATATTTTTGCAAATCAGTCATCCCAGCGACTCCTCTCGCAAGGGAGTCGCGCTGTCTTTGCTCTAACGTATTGACGTAGTCCAAGCGCGCCACGTTGCCCTGCAATCGCCGTAGCGTGTCGGCTGCGCTTTCTCTTATGCCAAGCGACTCTTGCAGCGGTCTGACCAACACGTTTTGGAAAGCGTTAGTAACGCCTTCCTTAAAAGAACCTGGCGCTTGGAAATCACGCGGCGCTGCATATTGTTGCAGTAGTTGCTGCGCAGTTGTCATTTGCGGCTGCTGTTGCTGAGCCGCCATCTGCCTAATTTCTGGCGAAATTTCAGGCACAGAGACAGGATTGTTGATTGGCAAGCCTTGCATCAATAGACGCTGCTGCTCTTCACTTAATGATTCTGCCATTACATCAGCCCTCTTTGCGCTGTATTAAAATAGCCGGTTGGTAATTGAACCGCTCGCTCTGCGGAGCCGTAGTCAGAAAGACCTTGGTTCATAAACGATTGCATTCGCTGGTCTCTTTTTGCGCCAGCGATTTCTTCATCTTCAAGCGAACCATCCATCGCCATGCGGATGCGCTGCTCTGCGTATGCAGCTGGGTCTTGCACCAGGCTCGTCAGCGAATCCAAGCTGGGCTGCACTGTGTTCATAACGTATTCGCCAGGATTGCTGACGGCGTTAGTTATGTTCTCAACCTTATCTCCTAGTAACTCACGCATGGTAGGCTCGTCAGGCTTTATGGGTTTATTCTGGTCATCGTCATTGGTCAGCAACCCCATAGGCGCGCCAATTTTTCCAGCCATTGTTGCCATCATTTTGCTAAACATTACGAAATCCCCGCGTTAAACCCGCTGCCTTTGCTAGCGCTCGTCAGCGGATTAGGCAACAAGCCAGCACCACTGCGAAGCACGTCGAACATGCGGAATGGGTACTCTCTCGCTTCTGCAAATCTGCGATAACGATCATCGAGCAGCTGTTGCGCTGCGCCTTGCTGCAGCCCGCCAACGCCTTGTAGCGCAGCTGCGTCCGCGAACTGCGTACCGCGCAAGTCGCCACCAAGGTTTGCCAGCTGAGCAGCTGCACCCTGGCGCATGCCAGACGCCTGCATGCCAGCACGTTGATTAGCGAGCGCCGCTTGCAGGCCAGCGTCTGCGTTGAAGCGCTGAGCGTCGAAGCCTAGCTGCTGGTTCCGTATGGCCGCGTTTTGGTTAGCCAATGCTGCACGCATTTGCGCGTCCTGGTTTGCCAGCTGTCCGCGCTGCCCTAGCTGAGCGGCCTGAATGTTTCCTTGCTGCGTCGCTTGTTGCGCTGCCAGGTTGTTTGCTGCGTTTAGCTGCCCCGCTCGCATAAAGTTTGCGGCTGACGTGGTGTCTGCTGCCAAGCCGGCTCGCTGATTTGCTTGCTGGCGAGCCAGGTCAGCCTGCAGGTTTTGACCGCCAGCTGTTAAGCCGGCTTGCTGGTTAGCGAGCGCTGCCTGCTGACCAAACTGCGCCGTCTGCATGCCTGCTTGCTGAGCTCGATTGAGATCCGCCTGCGCTTGCTGCTGCGCGTTCTGGAAGCCCTGCTGGCGCAGGTTGACTGCTGTGTCTGCTGCTTGTCGCGCGAAATTCCTGTTCGTTTCAGACCTGACCAAAGCGTCACGATCACCACCAAACGCGCCAGCCGATACGGCACTCGCTGCGTTTTGGTTCTGCGTCATCTGGCGCGCTCGATCTAAGTCGCCGAGCGCCGCGTCAATAACGCCAGAGTCGTATTGGTTTTGATAAGGCGTCAGATCCGTTTGCGCCAGGCTTTGCCCTGCAACGGTTTGGCCCTGCACCTGTTGTGCTTGCAATGGGTTTAAGCCGCCGATCTGCTGCGCACTCACGCCTTGCGCTTGCACCTGCTGGTTATTAATGGGAGCAAAGCCAAATCCGCTCTGCACGTTCGATGCGCCTACATTGCCAACTTGTCCTGGCGCAGTGATCGACCCAGCGGTCACTTGCGAGGGCTGAAAGCCTGTCTCTGCTCGCGTCGTTGCAATGGCGTCGTTTATCTCGCCCTGGCCTACGCCAGCACGCGCAGTATCTGCGGCCATGTTCATGCCTTCTAGCTGCGCAGGCGCCAAGGGCGCAATCGTTGCGTAGTTATATGGCGTGTATGGCGTTGCAGCAACACGTTGCCCTTGTCGGAACGTGTCGGTCAGCATGCCTTTGAGCTCTGGATCGAATGTTTGCTCAGAGCTCTGCTTGTTTTTGCCTAAACTCATAGTCCTACCATCCCAATGTCAAAGTTGCGGAAGTCTGGCCGTATGTCACCCATCACCGGCGAAGACTCTGAAATAAACGGCCCTGCTGCGGGCATTACTGCAGGCCGGTAACTGCCGCCGGCCATGTCCAAAATAGGCATCGACTGACTCGGTGCCTGGTAGTTATCAATCAATTCTTGCGCTGCTTTTCGCTTTCGCTGACTGACTGATTGCCTATTTACGATTTCCATTGCTTCGGCCAAACCTGCAGGCACTGATCGCCCACCGTACTGCCCGCCTTCGCCGCCAATGCCAACATCAAAAATCGGTATCCCATTAGCCTGACTGTTACCTGCCGGTTGCCGAGCGGCGACGGGAGCCTGTGCTGGCGGCTCGCTGCCAGGCAATGGAAACTGCTCGTAATACGCCATGTCAGGTTGCGTGATCTCAGTGCCAGACCCGTAAAAATCTTCTGGCAACGCGGGAGGCGCGGCCATTGCCTGCTCGGTGAGCGACGACCCGCCGCCTTGCTGTAAATCGCCCATCAAGCCTGGGTTAATGCGTAACAATTCTTGCAGGCCGATATTGCTACCGCCGCCGCTGCTTCCGTCTTTGCTCATATCTGCTTGACCAATGTTGTGTGGGCTTCTTCCCAATTCATTTCTTTTAACGCCTTCGTCCAGCCTTTGCGCCCGCTCATGCTGAGCGCCGAGCACTTCAGGCTTTTGGCAAACGAAATCAAACTGGCTTCCATATCTTTTATCTCAACCAAATCACCCGCCGCTAGGAAAACATGCAACGCTCTTAGACGCGGGTACTGCACGATCTCAGTGACCATGCAGCTTTTGCTTGCCGGCCAAAAAAACATGTCGCCAACACTGATCGACTGCAGCACGTCTTCGTATGTGTGCGTGCCGCCTGCTCGCGCTAGCGCCATCTCTAATAGCTCACGGTATGGCCCAACGACGTCTTCTGCCGTATGTAAAACTGCCTCGCTCATAACGACGTCGCCGAAATGGTGCCGTCGTTCGCGACAGTGATACTGAATCGCGTGCCGTCAGGGCTCTGCAGAATCAGACGCTCACTTCGTAACTCGACGTCCTGGTTCTTTTTGCGATTCAAGTTGTCAGCTTGCTCAATCAAGTTGTTGCGCTGGTTTTCCTGCACAAAATCATAATTACGCTGCGCCTCGGGCAAGATCATCGTCTGCTGCCCTCGCGTACATCGAGACGCATGTTGCCTACTCGCCAGCTGCTAGGCGTGTTGCCGGTTACTGTCATCTGCACCTGGCGCCCCTGGAATCGCACGCTCGTTGGCGCCGACATGTCGAACGGGCCAAACGTGCTCTCAGCTGCATTTGGATAAAAACGTGTCTTAAATGTGGCAGTCACGTCGCCCTGGGTTTTTTCGTCAGGGATCAACGACGTCGCGACCATCATCCGGTCGCCATTGCCAAGCTGCAGCGGGCCGGTTTGCGCAAAGATAGTGCTGCCAGAGTCGTATGCGTAGCCGACTTCGTGCTCATAGACATAGCCGTCAGCGCTTGTGTAATTAGGGAAAACAAACGCACCAACATCGACGCCAGCCGTGCGTGCCAGGGTGCCAATCTGCCAATGGTTTTCCATGTAGTTATATGAGACGTAGCTGTCGTTTTCGCTTGATCCGCTGCTTGGGTAAAACCAAATGATCTCGCTGAAATTGCTGTTTTGGACGGCGTAAACTTTTGAGCGCTCAGTGACGTTTAGGTTCTCGAAGATGAAGTCGCCGACACTGCTACGCAGAGGCTGCACGCTGCCGTTGTAGACGAAGAAACCGTTGTTTCCCATCCAATAGGCCGCGCCGCCAGCTGTCGCGCAGGCGTTGGCGCTAATGACACCGCACGCCGTGCCGACTTGCTGGAAGCCGTAGATAAATGGCGGGCCTTGGTACCTGGCAGTATGCGCGTCCGTGTCCGTCAGCAAGAGCGTCTCGCCGCGCATGCGCTTGCCGGCCATCAAGTTGCCGTCTGTCGCCAGGGTGAAACTGCCTGCTTGGTTTGTTGCCGCGGGCGTCCAGACGTTGCTCTGCTCTTGGTCAGAGAACGCGACCTTATTACCTACGCCACCAGCACCTAGTGCAAAAACAAAACGCTCTGGGCTCACTACAATGGCGTTGTTATCGACAGGCGCATTGCTGAGCACAGCTGCCACTGCGGCGGTGCTGTTGGCCCACTGATAAATCTTGCCGTCGCTCGTAGCTGACGCGATGACATATTCGCCGAATGTGTCTAGCGACCAAGTCGTTGCCGGCGTGTATGCGCCGCTGTCTGGCCTGGGCGTATTCCAAGTGCTCGCGCCCCATGTCAGCCCGCCATAGCCCAGGTTCTGCACTGCGTCGGCGTTGCCGGTCGTAAAGCCAGCTGGCGTGATGTCTGTCAGAGCGTTGTCTTGGCCAACAAAGTAAAGGTTCGTGTGCGTGCCTGCGACCGTCCGCCGGTTGCGGCTGTTGTCGAGGTAGGCGATCAACGCGCGACAGACGCCAGACATGGCCGACGTCGTGCGAGCTCGCCAGCCGCCTACCGGCTGTAGCGCACCCTCGTACCAGCGCACCAGGTTTGCGTCTGACCAGGTATTGGCCTGCTGCAAATCGGTGCCGTTTTTAACCACGCCTGGCGGCGGTGCGATGTTAAGCAAAGACACGGTATTCACCCGTTTCAATCATGTCGCAGAGCTCGTCCGCTCGATACCCGACCTGCTCTGCCCAACGGCTTGCGTTGAATTCAGTGCTGGCCCAAAAGTAATCGCCTGACTCCATCGCGGCCAATGCCTTCTTGAATCCAAGCAGTTTGGTCAGGCCAAGGTTGAACGCAATGTCGATCATTGCCTCCCGTCGCACACTGTCGAGTTTGCTGTACCAGGTAAATCGATCCGTGAGCTCTTGCTCGACTCGCTTGATGTCGTTTGCAAGCAGCATGTCGATCTCAGAGTCGCTCAGACCAATACCGCCGCTCTCGTCAATGTTGCGACCGACGCCCACCGTTACCTTGCCGGCGCTGCATTTATAAGCGTGGCTTTTGACGCCTTCGTGGCGCTTGAGCATCTTAATAAGTCGTTCACTCATTACTTGTTTGATCCTTACTAGAAGCACCGAAGTAGAAACTGATGATTGAGCTAACGATTCCGCCTAAATATCCGAGCACCAGGTTAATTACTGCGTCTGAATTTTGGTTTGGCTCCTGGATCGTCACCATGAAAATGTAGCTGCCAAAAAACAGAACGCACATGATCGCGATAAGCCTGGCAGTCCAATCACCGCTAAATCGCTTGCGCGCGTCTTGCGTGTCTGCTGTCTGCAAGGCAAACACGTCCACTTCTAGCTTTTTCATTTGGACGGCAAAGTCGTTATCTGCGCGTTTGATTTCTGCCAGCTGTTCTGGCGTAGCGTTTTGCACCGCTTGCTGCAGAGCCTTTGGCTCTGGATCACAATCGAGCGCCTTCGCGATCGCTGACGCCGCAGTGCCGGCCAACGGGCCACCGAGTGCTTGCGCGACTGTAGGTGCCAGGCTGCCGATGATTCCTTTGATTGCGTCAAACTTCATTCGTTCGTCCTATGTGCGTTATCGCGTCAGGTATGCCAGCAAGAGCGCCAATGTCATTGGCAACAAAATCAAAAGAACCGCTGCGACCAAACCCCACTGCTTAACCTCTCTCCAAAACTTTTTCTTGGCTGCCGCTTGTCTTGCAAGCTCTTGCTGCTTTGCTTTTCTCGCCTCGGCCATTGAAGCCATAGCCTCCTTATACAAATCCGCGTTTCCGCTGATGGTAAATAGATCGCGGATCTCTGACATGGTTCGTGATATCTGTTTCTTGGCCAACGCCGCCTTAACAGCGTCTGCCTCTGACAATTTTCCCTCGTTAATCGATCGCTGGAGCTCAACCTCGGCCCCACCCAGGCTTGATAGATAGCCTGAAATACTTGAGATATCTGACGTGGTTTCCGCAATTTGCTTGATCGCGCTTGTTGCGGCGTTGACGCCGGCGACGATTGCCGCAATCTCGCCAATCATGGCTTAGCCCATGTTCAATAAAATTGGCAACAAAACCGAACCAAGAACGATTGCGTACAAACCAAAAATCAGTCTCTCAAGTTTTTCAAAATTCTTTGCGCCACTGTCCAGGCGACGTTCTATGTTTTGAAAGCGAACTAGGCACTCGCGTTCATGCGCCTCGATCTCTGCCAACGCCTTTTGCGCTAGCTCTTTCTCAGTTGTCGCCATTAGGCGGACTCTTCCTCGTCTTCTTCAACCGCATGCACTAGGTCATGCAAATCGGCTGACCAAGCGTTTATGGTGCGCTCGCTTTCGATCATTTGAATCTGTAGCTGTTGTTGCTGATCCCGCAACATGCGAACGCGCTGCACAATGATTTGCGCCTCTGGCTGCAGGTCGCTGAAGTTAAAGTCGGCGTCACCAATCGTAATTACTGCGTCTTCCATGCTCTATTCCTTATGCCGCCCAAGGCGTGCCTGTTGCTGTAGCTGGCGTGATCTGCCCGTCAATATTGGCTTGCAAAGACGTTTGAACCGCATCTTTATCAACGCCACCTGCCCAGCACCAACCAAGCACATCAGCTTCAGTTAAATCCGCATATGGGATGTAATCGGAAGCAGACGGGTCTGGGGTAAACCCACTGGTGCTGTAGCTCGTAGCGGTGTAGGTCACGGCGTCATCACCAGAGCCTTGTGTCTGCTCTGCGTTGCAGCGCCAATGAGCCACAATGACCCCACCCGCTAGGTCGCCAATCAGGTCGCGCTCAAGGGTTGAAATCGTCCAGTTGAAAGTAGCCATTAGTTGTTCTCCTAGATTGCTGAAATGATGAAGGCGAGTAGTTCAGAATAGCGCACACCCATTCGTGTACGTTCTTCACCAGTTTCTTCATCAGTCCATGTGTTACTCATAAACATTGCATAGCGTCCAGCGTCTAAGCCTTCTGCTTCAAATGCTGCTTGTAGGCCTTGTGCGATGATTCCAAAGTGGATACGGGCATCGTCGCCTTTAGCTTCTACTGCGTCTTTCCAGCGCCACTTACGAAGAAGTCCTTTACAAGCTACGGCTACTCGTTGTTCTGCGTCTGATAATGTTTCAATGTCTTGCTTGTCGTTTGCGTCGGAGCCTGTGGTGACACCGTTGGTAATGTAAGCGTCATTAAAGCGAGCAGCTGATTGGCCCAAATCAATCGTATTGTCTCTGAGGTTATTCGCTGAAGGGTCGTATGGCATGATTGCGTCAAGACCAGCGGAAAAGTCTAGTCCTGTGTCGCCAGAGCCTATATTTAGGTCACCGCTTAGAGTACCAATAGCGCCTATAATTGAGCCATTGCGCGTAAATCGTGTTATCTCACCATCATTGGTTCTACCAAAAATGCTAGCCACACCACCATTGCGGTAAGACAAAATAGCTCCAGCGGGCTGCATCTCAATGCCAGTGACGTAGTCACCAGTAGTCGATTTCCCCAAAAGCAAGCTGCCTGATGAGGTCAGGCGCATGCGTTCTGCACTGCCGGGTCTAAATCGCATATCTCCAACCATCTCAAAGGTCAGATGCCCTTCACTTGCGCTGTTGTAAATGTAAGCTGTTTGGTCTGCACCGTTTGTCAGAGTAATTGACGAGGCAGTTCCATCTATCGCCAACCCAGTAAAGCCACTGCCTGCAACAATAGGGCTGGTAGTGCCAATACCCAAAGACTCCGCAGAAGCATCCCAGAACAACTTAGGCGTAGTGCCTGTGTCTTCGTAGAAGCTGATGTCGCCTGTATTAGCAACGGACAGCCTTAAAGCATCTGCTGTCTCATTTTTAATTAAAAAATTTCCTAATGAGTTGTTTGAGCCAAACAAAAAGTTATCTGTGTCATCTTGCAGTCTTATGTAAGTAGCCGCAGTGCCTCCATCAAAATCACCCGCAACAACCGCTGTATTAGCAACAGTAAGCCCATCCATCGTGGCTGTGCCAGTAAAGGTAGGCGATGCCAGAGGTGCCTTAGTGTTTATCTGTGTCTGAATGGCTGAAGTCACGCCGTCAACGTAGTTCAGTTCTGCAGTGGTAGCTGTAACGCCGTCCAACAGGTTAAGTTCAGTACCTGTCGCAGTGATTGCTGTAGCACCCAGAGTGAGTGTGCTGAATACACCCGCAAGCCCACTCAACGCATCCGTCACGGCACCACTAGCGCCAGCACCGTCTGTCACAATCATCTTTACGGCACCAGCAGCAACCGCCACGTTCGCGCCGGAGCCCTGATTAAACGTCAGCGTAAAAGACGTCTCATTGCTGATAATCCAGACCTTGCTGATGGTATTTGGCGCGAGCGTCACTGTGCATGCCTGGCCACCGCCGGTGCATTTCAAGTACATGCTGCGCGCTTCATCGGCAGCGCCGTCTGCCAGGGTTATCGTGTGCGTTGATGCGTTAGGGATCGCTTCGCTGCCTTGGCCGAAGGCTGACGCCAGGTTGCTGATCGTTGTGTTTAGCAAGCCGCCCCAGGTTCCGCTGTTAGAGCCGGCCTCTTGCTCGCGGACGCGCAAATCATTGTTAAACGTATCAGCCATTATTTATTCCTCAAGCTGCCCGTTGCCATGATGTGCTGGCACTGAGCTGTTTTGTGTATGTGGTTGTGCTGTCGCTCTCAGCCGACCAGCTGGTCGTAGCAGAGGGCTGAACTAAGTAAATCGTGCTTACGCTTGATTCGTCTGACCAAGCGGTTATTGCGCCTGGTTCCGTTTGCCATTTGATTTCGCCGTTTGCTGCAACGCTGCTTTGTGCAGAGATCGCTGCCGATCCAAACCGGATCTGACCGCCGCCTGCTACAACCGTTGAGACGGCATCAATCGACGCTGCGCCAACTTGAATCACAGAAGCCGATGCAGACACAGCGCTAGTAGCCGTGACTTGCGCGGCGCCAGTTGTGATCGATAACGCAGTCGCACTGACTGACGACGCTGCAGTGATCGCGACAGCTGCGCTTCTACGCCTTTGCGCATCAGCTGCAATAGATGCTGCCGATTGCAGTGCAGCCGCGCCATTTCGTAGCAATGCTGCGCTCGCAGAAACGCTCGATGTCGCGTCGATTGCAGCCGCTGCAGAAACCAAGACATTTGAATCAGCGCTGATGGTGCTCGTTGCGCTGACATTTATGCTGCCGGCAACCACCGTCACTGCTGCTGAAGTTATGGCCGAAGAAGCAGTAATCAGCGCCTGCACGTTCTCGAATTTTTGACCAGTTGCTGAAATCGTTGCAGATGAAGACAGCGCAGCAGAACCAAATCGAATGCGACCGCCACCAGCTGAGACACTTGAGCTCGCAGCGACGGCTGCAGCGGCACTCGTCAATGTAATTGCGTCAGCGTTTACTGAGCTCGATGCAACGATATCTGCAGAAGCCGCAACGACAGTGACAGACGAAGCAGAGGCTGCAGAAGACGCTGCAATCGCGGCCTGGCCGTGTCTTAGCCTTTGACCGGCAGAGACAATTTGCGACGCGCCTGCAATGACGACGCTAGCCGGTCTAATGCGACCAGCTACAGCACTGACTGCCGAACTCGCTGATATGCTTGCTGCAGCCGTCGTGATCGATTGGCCAGCAGACGTAATGCTCGACGTTGCGGCGACCAGGGCATCGAAATTTCTAAAGCGTTTTGCAGCAGCAGTGATCGTAGACGAGCTCGCAAGAAGCGCTTGTGCCGCCTTCGTGCTTACACTGGTCGCTGAGATCGCAGAAGAAGCGTTTAGCGATGCGGCAGCGGAAACGACAGTAACGGCGCTTGCGCCGACCGTCGCGCTGCTTGCTAAGGACGCCTGGCCATTTCTAAACCTTTGCGAATCCGCAGCAACAGTCGATGAGCAAACGATTTGAGAGATCGCAGTCCTCGTCCGCTCAGCATCCGCAGAGACCGCAGAGACTGCGTCAATCGCTGCAGCCGCACTCGTAATTGTCTCAGCATCTGCAGAAACGCTTGATGCAGCTGAGATAGTGACTGACGACTTTGTGATAACTTCTGCGTCAGCCGAGATACTTGATGACGCAGAAATTGCAACAGCCGCTGGGGATATGACTTCCGCTGCAGCTGAGACAGAAGATGTCGCGGTGATCGCAACAGACGATCCAGAGATAACTTCTGCCGCAGCTGCGATCGAAGACGACGCAGAGATTGCGACAGCTGAGCCGGATATGACTTCAGCGCTTGCTGCCAATGAGGACGATGCGGCAACCAGCGCGCTAGCGGTTCTAAAACGTGTCGCTGCACTAGAGACCGAAGACGTGCTGGCAATGCTCGCGCTTGCCGTGCGAGCGCGAACGCCATCGGCAGAAACCACAGAAGAAGAATTGACAGCTGCCCCAGAGATCGCAACGACCTGCGGAGCCACTGCCACAGCCGATGAAGTTGTGACCGTCGCAGAAGCATCGACATAACTCCACTCGCCATATCGTCCCTCACCAAAACTGCCGTAACCCCACCCTTGACTCATCAGTCTAAGGTGATGTCCACGTCACCAGCTGGGAATCGAAACACGTCGCCGGTTTCGATTGTTCTGCTCGACGTCAGGTTAGACCATCCCAAAAAGTTTCCGCTGGAAGATGCGTCGAAGATGCCCACAGCGACAATCGTGCCCCAGTTGCCTGTGGCGGTTGGGAAGTCAACAGCGGATGCGTTCGTTGACGCAGCGCCTGTTGTCGTAAACGCGCAACTTTGCCGCGCATATCCACTGCCAGAGAGTTCAGTGCCACCACCGGCGTCCGTTGGCGCACTGGTGAAGAGGCCAAGGTAGACAGTGCTTGGGCTCGTGTAAGACGTGTTGCTGAACGCATGCGCCAGCAATTTGTTTTCAAGATAGTCAGAAAATCCAGCCATTTTAGTTTCCTATTGGAGCGCAGCGGCTCTCATCTTCACGCTGGTCTGACCAGCTGTTCGTTGGTTTGAAATTTCCAGGTCATCGATCGCGCGCTGATATAGGCTCGCCCATACCGTGATGCGCTCGTCGTTCTGCAGGTAAGGTGCGCTCTGCATCAACGTGCCATATAGATAGATGTCTGGGTTGTGCGTGAGCAGCCAGTTGCTTGTGTTCGAGTCGGAAAGCGCTTCGATCTTGGCGTAGTAAACGAGCTCTGCCGTGTACCCAGTAGCCGTGTTGTCTGGTGATGGAAAGACCTGGATCTCTGTGCCAACGTGGCTGTATCGAGACGGCGTGCCAGTAGCACTGCTGCCAGACTTCAGCGCGTTCAGCGCTTCGTTCGTGACAAACTCCATCTGCGTCACAGGGTTGGTCTCGAGAATCAGACTCACCGTCTGTATCCAATCTGCCGGTGTTGCGCTGTATTCGCTGTCGATCGTCGCCTGGGATCGAGTAATCATGTAGCGATGACGGATGCTGCGGTTAAACTGCGATTCCGCCAAAGCCACAAAGTCACCTATCGCACTCGTCAAATCCGTGCGGTTTAGCCAATCGGCTACGCTCGCCTGGAGCTCTGAGTACGTCGAGATCGCCATCAGATACGCGCGTCTCGCGTGCGGAACGCGCGGTTATCTGGGTCGTTAAGCCATGCCTTCATCTTTTTAGGATCGTCGGCAATGCCTCTCGCTTTCAGGTCGTACAAGACGCTCAATGGAATGGACGCAACCTTTGACCACTCACCATGCTTCTGGTGTCGATCCATCTCGTTACGAGCCCGCTTGTTCGCCTCAACGATTGCCGTCACGTCTTGCGATGTCGCAATAGTGATTTTGTCGTCTTTCAGCGTCTCGCCAGCTTCGTATACGAAGTCTGATTTGATGCCTGTTGTGGCATCGTTAGACAGGTTGCGTTTTATTTCCATTGGTCAGTCCTAGCTAGTGGATAGATCAGCCACAACGCCCAGACCAGCCTCTTGAGTGACGACCAAGCCGTACTCAGCCAAGGTGAGAAATTTCGTTGCATCACCGGTTTTGGCCAGTTCTTCAGCCTGGATTGGTCGAAGCGTTGCAACCTCACACATATCTGGGTCGATGACGTAAGCGTCGCGTGCGCGGCTCTTGGTAGAAGGTACGATCTGAACGCTACCGAAATCGCTAAGGTAGACGTCAGCCGCCCCAACAATTGTGGTAGGGCCGTCAGAAGGTGCCATGTAACGCTGAGCAGCGATGCCGGCAAAGCCAGAGATCACTGTCTTAACGTGAGGGCCAACCATGACGAACTGAGGCGAGCCCCCGTTGGAGAAGATGCCTTGCAGGACTGTTTTTAGCATGGGCTCGGTCATGGCTCGCTGGGTGCCATCAGTAGCACCAGCATTTACGACACCACCAGATACAGTTGGATCTGCACCGTTTGTGCCGCGAGACGTGTTGGTCTTGATGAATGCAGCCAAAGGCGCAGTCTTACGAGCGGTCGTGCTGTTACCAGCGACAGCTGCATGGTTCAAACCACAGAGGTTATGTTCCATATCGTTCAAGAGACGCTTTGAGGATAGACTGATCTGATACGCGGTTTCTGCCCGCCTACCGGCCAAATCTAACGCTTTCATTGTGTCGGACACGATGAAGTCTTTGCGGCTGATCTGCGTGTAGTTACCCAAACGAGTTGTTGGAGTTACTGCGGTGAACGCAGCCAGGTCGTCGCCTTCCAAATGATGGTTAGCTGCAGCTGCGCCAAGGTCATCAGTCTGCCATTCAAAAAATGTGTTTGTGACTGAGCGACTCTTGGTCATGTTGCTCATAAAGGGCCGAGTCTCTGGCGATATCATGGTTACGATACTGGACAAGTCCTCCCGAACGCCTTTCGCGTCGTACTTTAGAAAAGTGTTAGCAATAATGGTCATTGTTTTAAGCCTTATAAAAGAGATTCAATCAAAGACGCTGCATTCTCTGCAGTGCCTCGCTCTTTGAGACGTTGATACGCGGCTTTAGTTTTGCGAGCGCTTGGCTTGACCTGCTGTTGACGAGATCCTGACCTGACTGTCTTGCCCGATTGACCAGCCTTGCGTGCTTTACGCACTCGGCTCTGTCCTTTGTCGAAGAGCATCGCCTTTCGCAAAACTGCGATATGGCTAGCGCGCACGAGTGCGCCGAGCTCTTCTTCCGCAACGCCGCTATCGAGCAAATAGGTTTTTAGCTCTTCGCGTTCTCTTGCGGCTACCTTGTCGTCTTTCCACTCTGGGATGACTTCAGGCAGTCGGGCTGCTTCCTGAGTGATTAGCCCGCGCATTTGCTGCTCTTGCTCTTGGGCGTTAGCGTCGTTCACACGCTGCTGCTCTATCGCAATGGCCTGCATCTTTTGCGCTCGCTGCTCAGTCCGCTGTCGGTACTGTCGCTCCAAACGACTCGCCTCAATTGGATCTTCCTCGTACATACGATCAAAATCCGGCGCTGGCTCGTCAAAAGCCTGTAGCTGCTGCTGCAAAGCTCCCAGTAACTGGGAATACTGTGTCCGCTCAAGAAGAACCGCGTCTCGGTCTTGTTGGAAAGCCTTACGCTCTTCCGCCAATGTCTGGCTCTTCTTGGTGTAGTCGGCCTGGCGTGAGTACCCGTTCTGAAGCTCATCAAGACTAACCTCTACGTTTTCACCATTTACTTTTACGGTGAATGTATCGGCCTGCTCTTGTTCGCCCTCGTCTTCGTCGTATTCCTCTTCATCCAGATCGTCGGCATCATCGTCTTCTGAGTCGAATTCCTCTTCGGATTCTTCAAACTCAGCGCCTTCCAGTGCCTCGCCCCCCTCAAGAGACTCGTCAACGTCGCTTGAATCTTCGGCTTGCCCTTCTGCGGGTTCCATCAATTTAGCGATAGCAGCCTGGGCGTCGCCCAAGGTGCCCCCCATATATGGGGTTTCTTGTGTATCTATTTTATCACTCATCAGCTATTCCGTTGTTTTGCGAAAGCAATCTCGTCGGCTGCGGCGCGCATGCGCACAACAATGTCGTCAAGGGCTTCCTGTTTTTGATGTAAGCGCTCCCGCATAGCGGGGTCACGTTCCTTGCACCACAGCTCGAAGAAATCGAGCCTTAGCATCTTGATGAGCTCGGCGAAGTCTTCGTCGTCCGCCAAGCGTTGGATGTTGAGTAGCGAGTTATGCGACAGGGGCATTCGGCACCTGTTGTTGTGCGGCCAGCTGTCTTACGAGCTCGCGGTCGCGTTCTGAGTTGGCTCGGATGCCTGCAACATCGACTTGCGCGCCATACCTGGCAGCAATCTCAGCCGCCTTAAGCGCAATGTCTGCCTCGTCTTTGTCTCGCCGGCGATCGTCTTCGCGCTGCATCTTTTCGCGCTCCAGATCCAACTCCGCCTTTTTCTTCTCTATGTTTGCGTTGATCTCTGCCATCTGCACCTGGATCAGCTGCTCGTTGATGTCCGGCTTCGGCGGCTCTTGAGGTGTTGGCGGCTGCTGACTTGGGTCTTTGAAGAACCGCTGCGGGTCTTTGAAGCCAGAGACTTCGAGTATCTGTACCAGCGTCTGGTAGTAGTTCTCGACGCTGACCAGTGGATTCTCTGGGCCAAGTTGCTGCAATAGCTGCTCTTGCTTCTGCGCGACTTGCTGCAGCATCTGCATGCGCTCAACGTCGCCGCCCTTACCCAAAGCCACATTGCTGACAACGTCCATGTCGGCGTTCCAGCGATCAGGGCTCATGGGCACAAATGTATTGCGCAGCCTGATCATCCGCGGCTTGTCCATGTGCTTGATGATCAGCTGCAGCAAGCCCTTATAGAGCCGCGTCATGCCGCCATCGGCGAACAGCCTGGCAATCATCTCGGTGCGCTGCTGAGCGGCCCCAATCGTCTGCTGTACGGCCATTAACGTGCTGCTCTGCAATGCGCTAGGGTCGAGCCCGTCAGCCGCCTTAGAGACGCCTGTGCGGTTCTCGCGCATCTGGTCTAGGTAGTCGAGCATCGGGAATGCTTCTTTGCCGACAAAGGGCAAGTTAAACGGCACGACGGCGCCAGGCTGACGCATACGAATCACGCCGCCGGCTTCGTTATTCATCACGTCTTCCAGGCTCGCCTGGCCTTCAACAATGCCCACCCTGGGGTGCGTGCTCATCGCCAGGCTGTCTAGGCTTGCTCGCAGCACTGCGGTCTTGATGCGCTGTATGTCCATCGTCAGATCTGCGATCGACATGCCAAACATCGCGTGCGGCTCTGGATCAGGGCAAAAGAACGCGAACGGCACCATGTCGGTCGGCTCGTTACGCAGAATTTCGTAATTAGGGCCAGCGCAGCAAATGCGTCGCAATTCGGCAACGCCATCGCCGTCCGTATCGATCTTGGCGTATGCCTCGACATAAAGAACGCGCCGCACCATCTCTGAGTTTTCAAATGAGCTTTGCTGGTAGCGCTCGCGAGCCTCGACGTTAAAGAGCTCGAAGTCTGTGTCGCTGGTGGTGGCGTACTGCTCAATCTCGTCAGCGTCGTAACCGAGCTCGACCATGTCGCTGATGGTTAGGTAAGCGCGGTGCGCGACCAGGTCGGCGTCTTCAAGGCTGCGAGCATTGCGGTTGATCACAATCTCTTCTGGCGGCACCGACTCGACCTTGATCTTGCCAACCTTCTTGCGGTGCGTGACGCGGACGGAGTGCATCGCCTCGGGGTTGTCGCTCGACGTCATGCTCTTGAGCATGTCGATCTCAACGTCTGGGTTGCTGTTAAGCGCAGCCAGAGCCTGGTCATCCAGGTTCTCGAGCTCGTAGCTCTGCGTCTTCTCTGACTCGTCGTAGCAATACTTGATAAAGCCAGAGCCCTTCACCAGCGCGTCTTTCATCGTGGCGTATATGATCTCGATATAGCTCTGGTCTTGATCCTGGTTCAGTACGTAATTGACGTAGTCGGTCGCCTGCTTGGCCATCTCGACGTCTTCAGGGCCGGTCGGTGCGTATTCCACGACGTGATCAGAGCCACAGAAAATGCGCATAAGAGACGGCAGCATCGCCTGTACGGTATCGCGTACATCCATCGTTTGTGCGGTGCTGCGGCCCTCTTCTTCGTTGCCCAGGGGCTCGCCGGCGTAATACTCGGCTGCCTCTGCGCGCACTGGCGAGATGGTGTTGTCGATGAAGTCCACGGCATCTTCGATGGCAAGCGTAATAGCGGCCTGCACCTCTTCTGCGTCCATGCTCATGTCTTCTTCAATAAATTCTTCGTCGTCGTATAGTTCTGCCATCGTTATATTCCGTAAGGTGCCAATAGGCCGCCAAATGCCTCAAACGGCGCGCGAAAAGCAGCGCGCTCAGCTGGGTCTTCCATGTACTGCTGGTCTAGCAGGCCGCGCATCGCAGGCGTGCTCATCATGGAATTTGGGTTTTGCGTCGGCGGTAGTTGTTGGTTTTGAATAAAACTATCCATTTGCTGGCCGTAGCCCTGCGGAGACGCGATCGCGGCCCGTGGATCTGGTGCGGCCATTCCTTGCACAAACGTATCTATGCCGCTCAACAAACCAGATACGAAGCCCTGGCCTGCTTCTGCAGCGCGCGGTAAGACTTGGCTTTGCGCTTCCGCTGCAAGCAGTCCGCTTGGCGGGTTTTCGCGGCGATACTTTCTGCCGCCGGCACGGCGGGCATCAATCTCGTTTTGTATGTCTATGTCTTCGGGCGGTATCGCCATCGCATTGCCAGAAGACGTAGCAGCTGCGATTGCTGCAGCACGGCCCATCTTCTTTTTGTCTTCAAGATATTTCATGACGCCGTCTAGCCACTGCTGATCGGCTTTCTGAGCGTCGCCGCCCATTAACACAGCGCCAACACGCTCTTGCGCGTTAAGAGGCTCGCCAAAGCGCTTTGAGCTCTCTTTCGTTATTACCTTGTCGCCAGTGGCTCTAAATAGGTCTGGAAACATGACTTGCAGCGGAACACTCTCCTCGAGCCCGCCGGCATAGATGCCAGGGATGCCGTGCGAGTAGGTGTCGTGGTAAGCGTTATCCAGCAGATCAGCGCCAGGCATGCCTCTGATTGTGCTGAAGCCACTGTCGCCTCTTTCGAGCCCGCGTAGCTCTGGCTCCGTCAAGGCGCGCACTGTGTCTTCGTAGTTGGGAAAGCCTTTGTTGCCGTACTCTTTCTTTTTCATTTCGCCGACGACCAGCTTGCGCAGATCGTTTGACGACATGGCGTCACCGTTACTTGCACTCACGGCCATCTGGCCTTTCAGTTGCGCCAACCCCTCTGGCGTCTCAACGCCGGCGAAACCAGGTACTGACTTGCGGATGACTCTGTTAAATTTTGCGAGCTCTTTCTTCGGCAGCTGCAGAGCGGGCAATTGCCGCACCATCGCCTCGGCGACCATAGTGTTGAAGTCCATCGCAAGGTCACCCATGCGCGCATACACGCCGCGCACGTCGTCGCCTAACAAGCCTGCCCTGGTAATCTGGTTTTGCTTTGTTTGGGCTGCGTCACGCATGGACGCCCAACCCAACAAGTTGTTGCCATACGAATTCATCAGCGGGTAGTTAGGGCCACCCTGCAGATATATTTCCTGGTCTAAAGGCACGCCTTCGACATTGTCCAAAATCCCACCGGCAATACTGGCGTCACCCTGTATCGGCACCAGCATTTCACCCTGCATAGATTCAGGCGTGATGATATCGCGCGACATGACGTCTACGTCTGGTGACGCGCCAGGCGTCATGCGCATACGTTCGCGCCTACCAAATGCCGTGCGATCAGCGGCTATTTGACCCAGGTACTTGTTAACGGAATTGAGCTCGCGCTTGCTGACTTCTTCGCCACGCAACACTTTGTCCATCGAGGCACGCAAGACCGGCGACAATGAGGCTGTGACGATTCCGGCTTCAGCGTCTTGTGGCGCTGCTGCTGCGGTCATAGCGGCTAAAGGTATTCCGTATTTCCTAGCAACCGTTATGTATTGGTCGTCAAAAATAACGTAATTGCTGGTTTTTTTTGCGTCACCGTCTTTACGTTTACGACTTTTGCCATCTGGATATTTAACCCCTTTAATACCGGCGCTGTTCAAAGTTGCAGCCGCAAAATCAGGGCCGTCGTCTTCGAGATAGCGAAGCAACTCCATGCCATAAGGGTTTTCTCGAGTGTTCAGATTAAGGTTTTCCGATACAGTCTCGAACCAATCAGTTGCTTCTAGCTTGGCTTGCACGCCTGGTGGTTGCTCATCAAGCGGCGCGAAAAGATCAAGCAACTCGTCGTCAGTTGCGTTAATGCGAACCTGATACATGCTGCCTTTCATGTCGTTTTGATAACGAGATACAGCGTCCGCAATTTTTGACTTTGGGACAGACCTAAACTCAATGCTGGCACCTTGAATTATGTCGGCCATTTGCGTCGGAGATAAGTCGGGCGAAAGATTTGCTGCGTCGTATATGACAGAAGAAAAAGTCCGTAGCGACTCGTCGCTTAAACTGTCTTCGATCCCCGCGTCTCTTAACGATCTTTCTTTGTCGACGTTTTTGTGTCGAAGTGCGTTGCGATATTCTGTAGCGACGCTTTCATCGCCGGCAAAATACAGCCCGCGACCATAGGCTTGGTTACCCTCGCCAGAACCAATGGCGTCCATGCTGAATTTGTCAAAAGAATATGGAGAACCGTGGTAGCCAAGGATGCCTTGGTTCGCAGCCGCGTCTGCAGCATCAGCTGCGCGCAAGCTCGCTAGGGTTGCGTCATCAATCAGACCGCCAGCTAGCGACGTTAGGCCGTCCAGCTTTGCCAATTACTTGGCCTTCTTGCTTGGCTTCTTAGCAGGCGACTTTTTGCTGAGCATCTTGGCGATGTCATTTGCAGCGTCTTGCACGCCGCCTGGGCCACGTCGATAGGTCTTTTGGTCTGTATGCGCCACTCGAGCCCCC
>Ga0208434_1000153_pt1 | contig 37015 bp, 50 predicted proteins | sample 13_taG_FD_184086 | JGI IMG/M metagenome (GOLD analysis project Ga0208434, IMG submission 184086) | Marine viral communities from the Subarctic Pacific Ocean - 13_ETSP_OMZ_AT15268 metaG (SPAdes) (version 2) | ecosystem: Environmental > Aquatic > Marine > Oceanic | place: Pacific Ocean | collected... | reverse complement strand
AAGGCCGCTTCCGATATGCCAAGCAAACCGGCAACCCTAGATTGCGGGAATCCCAATTTCATGGCGTCCTCGGCTTCCGTTATCTGCTGCTCGCTAACTGTGGCAAGGGCTTGTTTCCTTCCCCGTTTGGCTTCAGGGCGGATGATTGTCAATTTATCTGGCATACTATTAGCGCGTTTATTTAAAGCAATAGGGACGGGGAAAACGAGCGCAAAATTCATTGGGAATAAATAATGTTAAAAGGTGTTACCTTTTTGGTTGCTAATAAGGGTGGACTGCGGTAGACATAGGGAAGCGCAAGCAATGCGCCATTTATCATGGAAAACACAATCACAAGGAACATCGGAGAGAACCGGAACAATCGACGCGTATGGCTTGAGGGTAAACACCTTGCCGAAGCCGGATGGTCAAAGGGCGTCCGATATCAGCGCGAGCAAACGGCAGACGGTTTTATTCTCACCAAAATTGACAACGGCAAATTGAAGATTGCGGGCGGCGAGAATCGGCCCGTGATTGATATCTGTGGCGGATATGTCGCCAAGGCATTGCAAGGCTTTGAAAAAGTATCCGTTACCATTGCCAGCGACAAAATCACCATTAAGGGCGCAAGCGCAATTTCCGCCCTGTTAACCCTTGCCGCCTAACATCATGCACCAAGGCCATAGAAACCGAGAAACGTGGGTAGTTTGGGCAAGCATTTCCCATAATGAGCAATTGCTTAATCAATGCCTATCCATTGCCAATTCACGGCCCGCCAATTTACCGGCGCGCCTTGCCAAAACATTTCCAATTGTCGAATGCGGCGGAGTGGATTGGGACGGCATCGCCGAATTGCTTTTAGAACATTTAGACGGCATAGAATAAAAAACAATCCTAGCGCGCGAAAATCATGCGGACGGCGCGCGCGCTAGGACACACGACACGCCAACCGGCTGGAACCGGCCCGCATGACAAAAACTAGGACAAATGAAAAAGACAACCGGCGCAAGCCAATATCATCCCCGCGTACACTTTGTACGCAAATCATCCAACCGTAAAACCGGCCCGATACCCGTCAGCACTACGGCAAGTGATTCTTGTCCGGATGCGTGCCCGCTCAAAAATGGCGGATGCTATGCAAAGGGCGGGCCGTTGGCCATCCATTGGCGCAAGCTGGACAAAACCGCGCAATCCACCGCGCGGGCATCATGGTCTAATTTCCTGGAAAACGTGAAAGCGTTACCGGATGGCCAATTGTGGCGGCATAATCAGGCGGGCGATTTATGCGGCGAGAATAACAAAATATCCGCGCGCTTTATCCGCCAATTAATAAAGGCGAACAATGGCAAACGCGGTTTCACTTACACTCACAAACCCGTTGACAATGCCAACGCCACAAACCGGCTCAATGCCAAACTTGTGGCGGAGTCCAACGCCAACGGTTTCACGGTAAATCTATCGGCGGACACGGTTGCAGAAGCGGACGAATTGGCCGCGTTGGATATTGGGCCGGTTGTCACAATCTTGCCGGAAAAATACGGGCGCAAGGCGAACAAAGGCGAATTCACAGAATCTCTTGCCGAATACCGCGAGCGCACCGCGGATTTGCCGCGCACTACTCCGGACGGGCGGAAGGTTGTCGTTTGCCCTGCTCAATACCTTGACGCCAAAAGTTGCGCCGATTGTAAATTATGCAGCCATGCCAGCCGTTCGGCAATTGTTGGATTTGCGGCGCATGGACAAAGCAAACGCAAGGCGACCGAAATTGCCAACGGAAAGGGCGCACAATGATTTTTGCAATAATCCTATTTTGGGCCATTCCATTTGCCTTAATCATTGCGGCATCATTGCCGGATGATTGCGACAAAGCGGCGAACGTAAAGCGCAAGTGAATGGATCACGGCGGGCCGGTTCAATATCGGCCCGCCCTATCCGGTCACACCGGCAAACAAAAAACACCATGAGCATAAAAATAGAATACAGCGAAATGACTGCCCCCCAACGTGAACAATTGCGCACCGTAATCAGTGAAAGTCAAAACATAGGGGAAGGCTTTAACAGGGAAAGCGCGTTGCGCCGCGATGATTTTTTAACCCTTGAAATGATTGAGATTGTGGAAAACGCAATCGATCCTTGGGATGCTTACCATTCATTTAAAGCGCGCATTTCCGAGCTAGAGCGCGCCGCATTTGCGGCGGGCGAATACGGTAAGAAATTGGACAAGGAAGCAAACGGAAAGGATTAAAACACCATGAACATTGAATTAATATATTCGCCGGATGATGCCGAAAACGAAGGCAAGGGCTATTATTTCCAAAAATGGATTGGCGGGGGCAAAACGAAAACCTCCCAATTATTCGCCAATGAAATAGAAGCGCAAAACGCATTGACGCAAAATAAAATTAAATGGAATTAACACCATGAACACAAACAACAGAATCCTGGTAGAGACACAAGGCGACAAATTGATCTTGCGCGAGTACACAAAAAACCGGCGGCCCAAATTGCTTGCCGTAATGCCAGAGCAGAATCGCGCTCGCGCTAGTTTGTTCGCGCTCGCGCCCGATCTATTACGCGCGGCCCAATGCGCGCTTGCGGCATTATCCCAACCAGCAACCCATAAAGCAGATATTGCGCTCGCGCGGGAATCACTCGCGCGCGCCTTGAATCAAATTGAATTGGAACTGCCCATAAAATCTATGGAGGTTTTGGAAGAATTGGAACGAATCGAAAAATCAAATTGAAACCATGAACTACAGCAAAACATTAAGTGATCACTCTCTCGCGCTATATGCGCGCTTTAAGGAATCCCATCGCGCGCTCACCGATTACGATTCAATGCACAAGGCCGGTTTATTGCCTTGCCTATTGGGCTATAAATTGGGCGACCTTCGCGCGCTTCACGTTTATGAGGGCGGTTTGCATATCCACGAATTGAATCCCGAACGCGCGCCAAAATCATCGCGCGGTGTCTCGGTCATTGAATGCTTCGGATGCGAAGTGGCGAATGATTCGCGCACGGCAGAAACGCGGGAGGAATTGGAACCGATGCTGTTTGATTTCTGGATATCGGAAGTGTTCTACACTTTGCCTTGGCTGGATCAATTCGCATGGGCCGGACGGTATCCGGAGGATTTCGACCATGATCAGCGAATCCGGATGCTTCAATGGAATGACCCCAATGGAGAGTACCAGGATATAGATGATGAGGATGAGTCTCTTGAATTATTGATCAAAACCATTAAGGAAAATGTATTGAGTGTATGAACGATCCCACGCTAAAAGAATTGCCTAAAAGCAATTTTACCCGCCCGTTGAAATGCGTTATTTGGCATATTTACCAAACCTCTATTGATAATCCGCAGACAGTTTTTCGGCTTAAAAAGATTGATCAATGCGGGCGGGACGTAAGGTTGTCTGATGTTAAAAGACTGAACCATTATCGGGCTATTAATCTCCAAAAGGAAATGGATGATTTTTACTGGATTGAAATCTACCGCGATAATTTTGAAAAACTAATAGAGCATGATCGCGAGTTAACCGCGATGCGCGATAAATACCGAGAAATGCGAGAAATGGAGATTTTGATTAATATTGGAGACTCACTTTTAGGAATGTACAAGAAAATAGGCATGGCCCGAACCGGATATATAAGAGTCGCAGAATATTTTAGGAAAATTAATGAATTAGACGGGAAGTCCTAGCCTGTTTGATTCAGTCACACGGGCCGGAGGGTAGAAATTGCCTTCCGGCCCTTTTACGTTTTAACACCTTTTACTACCCTGCCCGCCCTCATCATGCTGTTCTGTTATCAAAATGGCTTGTAGGCCCATTTACGGGCCATTACGAGCTATGCCTGTACGCACATCAGAGTGTCTTTTCTGCTGCTAGGATTGAAATGGCATCGGGGATGTGACCGTTCGCCGGTTCATCACTCGCGATGCATAGCACGTTATCGCGTAGCCGATCCTTGATCATCTGCTCCTGCTCGCGCAAATGCTGGACGCGCTCCGGATCATCCGACTTGCCCCAACTGATCACACTGCCCATCGCGTCCCTGCCCGCCTTCCGGTAGATGTCTTTAATTTCCTCGGCAATGGCATCCCGCTCGCGCTCCAATGCGATCTTGTCAGCGGTGGACAATTTGCTGGGGGGATTAAGGGGGGTATATTTTGTTTTATTTTGTTTTGTTTTACTAGGTGGACGATTGCTGCTTTTTTGCTGCCTGTTTGCTACAGCATTGCTATAGCTTTGCTTACTTGCCTTACCTCCTAATGCACCTGCTTTTCTGCGCTTTTCCCGAAGGTCGGTGACCGATTTTCGAACCTCCTCAAGCCGATGGTGGCGAACACGATTTTCATCGTCTATATAGAATTTGGGCAGAATTTGTTCCAGTTTTGATGTAGAAACGCCCGCCAAACGCGCCAAATGTGATTTGCTTTTCATCGGAATCCCATCGTCCAGCCATGAATGGCAGAGCAGTCTCATGTACGCGCCTACCTCCGCCGGACTCATCAGCATGGTTGAGACTAGGAATGATTCTGGATAGAATGGGAATTGAAACAGTCTTTCATCTTTGTCTTTCATATCATTTTACTTTCAATGTTTTGCCCCTCTCATGGGCCATTACTTTTCTGAAAATTAATAGGCGCACATCTTGCTCAAGCTCATCCTTCCAATCCCTGGAGATTTGGCTGATGCCCTTCTTGTATCGGTTAGCGGTCTGCATCACCTCTTTGGTGACTGCTGCATGGTTTAGTAGGCTCATAATTGTGCAGGGGCGAATATCGGCCCCGATAGTTGGCTGGACTCCAGATTGAACGCTAAATGGCCCCTGAAGGGGTTCAGGAAGCGTTGCTCGACCTCCAGAAGTGCTGCTTGTGTTTGAAACGTAGAACCGTCCCTACGTTTCCGTATTGTACCCTTGGGGTATTCAGTGCCAAAAGCCAGCGCATCCTCCTTCGATATCCACCCGCAGACCTCCAGTGTGGAAGTGTCCTTGATCAGCGATTGGAATATCAGCACCTCGGCATCCAGATGCGCTTGGGCCAGAACAAAATTGTGAACGAAGTTTGGGGATACCGGAACCGTCCGGCCCATTGTCTTCACATCCGCCTTCAGCCCGTCCAGTTCGATGTCAAACCCGCCATCATATCCCCCCTTGAGCGTGGGCCAATAGCCCGTGATGAGTTTCTTAAAGCAAATTTCACCTAATAGGCCGGTGTACTGCCGGTTACGGTCACCATCGAAATGCCCACGATTACCCATATTGTTTTGGGCAAGGAAGAGCCATGCATATTGCTTGGCGATCTGCGGTATTTCGAGTTGCAGGATCATCTGAATGCGATTCGAAGGCAAAAGGCGAAGAACGCCAGTGCCAGTAAAATATCAATGACGAGAGATAGCCGGTTCATCGGTCTGACAAATCCTTGTAGTAGCGCATCTGTTTCTCCAGCGTCTCCAACTGGCCCTTGTAATAATTCTCCATCTGTCCGCGCCCAATCCGGTAGCCTAAAGTCCAGCCCCGATCATACTCACTAATAGGCTCAACTTGCCCGCCCACGCTTTCACTCTCTTCTTTTTCAATTCGTTCTTCAGCCATTGGTCTTTGCTCCCTGTAATTCCAATCAAAGCGCAGTCTACTTCGCTCCGGCTGGCGTCCTTGTTAATTAAAGTCCGGCGGGCATATTCCTCCCAAAACTCTATTGATCCTGCTTGCACCTTGGACATTCCCATTCCCCCCGTTCCTCATCCCACTCCATCGCTACAGGCTCAAGGCCATGAAAGCACAATGGTGGATCATTCAATTCGTCTTCACAAAAATCGTAGTACCCTGCACCTTTCATGGATTCACCTCGATGATCGTTTTTTCTTCTTTGCGCGTTTTGACTTTTTCCTGCCTACAGATGACTTCGATGTGCGCCGTTGTGTCGTCTTCGATGATGCCCGCGTAGCGGAGCGCGTCGATGTGGTATTTCGGCGTAAGGTTATCTGGGTCAAGCAGTCGAATCCGGCGGCTTGTAATGCGAACCACACTTCGTTGAACAACTCCTCCTTGAGCTTCTTCCGCGCCCACGGATTCATGCCGAATAGCCGATTCAGGCTTGGTACTCTGCTTGGGCATTCGATATATACCTTATGCTTTGACACGCTCGACATGAGGCATTTGAGGGATGACAGATTCGCAATCCAATTCCTTGGCGATCTCATTGATCAAGCCGGTGAAGTAACGGTCACGGTGAACCACAATCCGGCAAGCGACCCGCTTTAGCGAATGGATGATGGCAGCGTGATGACAGTCGAAGTGTCGGCCAAGCATAGCCAGGTGAATGCCAAGATGTTCAGCGCACAAGTACCAGACGATGTGCCGAGCATCCACGATGGGTTCCATGCGGTTACGCCCCAAGATGTCCTTGCGAGATATGCCGGTATGCTTTTCAACCACATCGATAATGTGATCGACCTCTTTTGCTTTTGATGGCGATAGTTTTAGTTTGGATTTCATTTTAGGTATTTGATTAGTTTTGAAATTGCATTTTGAGTTGTGACGGGGCATTTGGAGATTTTGCCGTCAAAGCGATTTGCGAATCCATTCACTCCGCAGTTGTAGGCAGCGTAGAGTTCGCCAACTGAAGGCTCGCGATCTAACGCCTTCCATAGTCTGCCGTGGATCAGGCAGAGGTATAGGTGGGCGTAATCAGATGCGATGCGCCGGTCATGGGCCTTGCTCCAATGGTAGACCGGCTTGCCCATCTTAATGCGCTCGGCATTGCAGTCGGCCCACGCCGCCTTGCCGAATTGCCATGCGCCCTTCTCTCCAGCCTTCCCAATCGCCTTATCATTAAAGTTGGATTCGATGTAGGCGAACCCATCGATCAACTGGGGGTTAATCACCACGGCCTTGGCCGGTAAGGTGAACATCAGTAGTAGCAGTATTTTTTTCATAAGAGTTTTAAGATTTGGTGCGCGAGGGGCGCGGAGATTGAGTTTCCAATAGCTTGAATCCGTTCACTACGGTGTGGCCAAGAGGCAAACCCATTAACCATTCGGAGAACTCTGGAGGGAGTTTCATCCCAAAGATGTTCTGGAACACTCTCCCAAGCAGTCCCTTTTCGGGAACGTTTTCTAAACTTCCGGTGTCCTTCCAATCGCGGCTGGTCGGTGTGGGCCATGAACCAGAGTCTGTCCCTTCGATGGGGGCAACCTCCGTAGGCACAAGCTGGAAGTACAACCGCCCCCGTGGTGTACCCTGCGGACTCCAGCGCATCGAAAAAATCGTCGAGGTGAAACTTCGCGAACTCACTAACCTCCTCACCAATGAGCCAAGTGGGCCGGAGGTCTTCAACAATGTTAAACAACTCTCGCCAGAGGATACGGTCATCTGATTCGTCGCCTCGGTTGTTATTAGCTCTGGAGTAAGGTTGGCAAGGGGGCGAGGCGGTGAGCAAATCGCAGATGCCTGTTTTCTTAAAAGTGACTTTTCGGATATCCCCAAAGTTTGGGACATGGGGCCAGTGTCGCTTGAGGACGGCACTGGGGTACTTGGCACATTCAGCAAATCCAACTGTTTGGAAGTTGCCGGTTCGCTCGGCAGCGATGCTCCATGCTCCGATGCCGGAGAAGAGGTCGATGTGAGTTCGTTTTTCATTCATTGTAGTAATTGAAACTGGCGGGCCGCGGGACGGGAAACGGCGTTAGCCGCAAAGGAGGGTGTCCCTGAAGAATCGACCCGCCAGTTAGATTAACTAAAACGGAACATCATCCTCCTCGGTGATGGTCTGCTGTTGAGGCGCGGCCTGTTGCGGAGGCTGACCCTCTTGCAAGGTAGCCTGAACCTTGTTCCAACCGGCTTGCTGCTGGCGTTGCTCCTGACGCTGCGCCTCCGCGCCCTCGTCAACCTCTTCCATTGCGATACCGAAGTTGAATCCTTCCTTGCCCATCTCGCCGTTCAGCCAGACCGAAACCTTGGTTAGAGTTCCATCCAGCATCCGAATCTTGCCGGAGTAACGCGGTGAGTTCGGGTTCTTGGGATTTAGATTTAGGTAGATTGACCCCTTACCTGGTGGGAGTTGTTTTTTCTGTTCCATACTATTTTTTAGTTAAACGTGGTTTACCTTTTGTTGTCGAAACGAGGTCGCCCAATGAGCGACTCACCGCCTCTTTTGCTTCTTTACCTGTCAGCCCGCTCGACTCCTTCACCGCCTTCTCAATGCCGGTTAAGGACGCCTTACAGGCTCCGATAAATTCTGATTGATCGATTAGCCCATCCTGCTTCAAGGCTTGGAATGCGGCTTCGATGGATGCGATCTCTCGGCGTTGAACACCGTCCTTCAGGACATAACCGTCAATTGCATCGGGATTCTCCTCCAGCATGACGCGCGCGCGCTCTTCGATTTCCGGAATCATTTTTTTAGCGACCCCAACGTAGTCGAGCAGTTGCGCGAAACGCTCCGGATCACTCAAGGCTTGCGCGCCCTTGCTCACCGTTAGGGTGGCAGCGATAGCTTCAGGGCAGTCAGCCTTGGCTTTGCAAAACCGGCATTGCTTCTCGCCCGCCTCGCGGTGAGCGTAGTTGCTCATCGCCACGCGCAGGATGCCCTCGATGAACTGCCGCCCATCCTTCAATGCCTTGCTGTCGTATTCGGCCCACTCCACCGGATGCATGGGCTGGATGATGGCCGCGTACACTTTGGTGATCTTCGGATGGTTGGCTTTGACCAAAACAGCCAGTGCCAGCAGTTGAAGATTCTCGCGAGAACCCGTCACCTTGCCCGTGCCAGTTTTGTAGTCCACCACCAGCGCAGTATTACCTTTTGTCACAAGATAATCGGGCATACCCGAATAGTTTATTTCTCCAGCCATAACCGCACCTCCTTCACCACTTTAAGTTTCTTCGCGTCTGGGAAAATGCGCTTCACCAGTTCATCACGCTTATGCTCAAGCTCCTGCGCGCATTCCATCTCTTCCATGTTAAGCTCAATATCCTGGCCCTCTAGGTAAGCGTGGATACGGTTGCCCCGTTCCGCCGCAAAACTTGTGGTATCGGGATATTGCATCTGCGCCTGAAAAGAGTCAGGGCATAGCGCGATCTGCTCCATATAGGATGCACTCGGCAGACCTTTGCGCTCACTCATAATAAGCCGCCTTCAGCTACGGGGGGTTGTTGCTGTTGCTTGGCCGGTTGGCGTTTTGGTGCGCGTTGCTGACCCTTGCGCTGTTCCTCCGGCGACAAGGTCGCATTGCCATCGTCATCCTTATCAGTCGAGCTAGAGCAGATGATGGCCTGTAACCCGTACCGGCGCGCGTAGGTCACCGCACTTCCAAGCGTTTGCATATTGTTGCCTACGCCGAGCAATGGCAGTTCCGATGCAATCTTCTCATCACCTTTGTGCAAGGTGGTCACCATCAGAATGATCGGCGAATACTCTCGCCCCTCCTCGATGTGGCGTCGAAGGAATGAAGTCGTTTGCGTAACCGCGATGCCGTGTTTGCTTAACACCGGCAACACCGTCTGCACGATATCATCCAGCCCCGCATAGGTTGAATTATGGAAAGGGTTCTCTTTGGTTCCCTTTACAGTCTCTAGTTCCGCTTGTGCCGCGACCAGCGCGTCCATCAAGCCCGTTGTGTTTGTAGCTTCTTTTTTCATCTGAAATGTTCGTAATTTTTAGGGTGGCGGATGCCCGCCTCTGGCAAGTGGACACAAAGCCACTTTTCATTAGCCAAAGCTAAAGCTCCGCAATGTTCACACATCATTTCCTTAACACTGTTGTCTGCAATCGTGAGAACCTGTTCGGCCCTCCCGCAGACCCAACACTGGCCTACCTTACTTATCGGTAGGCGCAGTAGTTGGATCGGCAGATGGTTTCCCTGTTCCATCTTGCGCCTCCTTGGCCTGTCGCATTCGCGACAAAAGAAATCTGTCTACATCCTCAATCCGGAATCGAATCGGGGAGTTTGCATTATGATTTAATTTAATGCAGGGGAGTTCACCCGATGCCACCCAACGCTGAACGGTGCGCGGGTTTACATCCACCATCCGGCAGATGTCTTCCTTGGTGATGAACTCTACTATCTGATGGTTGCCCTCATCATCGCGGCGTGTTGATAATGCGGATAGCTGCTCTAACATGAGCGGACAGTAACGCTCACTATGTGAGCAGTCAAGCGGCAAGTTAATTTAAGTTATTAACAGTGAGGTTATTCTCTGAAGTCAATTAGAGTCACCTTGGTCACCATGCCCTTTGGTAGAACGCAAAAATCACCATGCTCATCCTTGTCATCCGGATAATAAGATGACGCTAAAACGATGTGATCTTTCTCTATTTTTTTGACCCAGCCTACGGTCTTGCAGAGACACGGTTTAGCCTTAACCAAATCCTCCATCATGTAGCCAGCGGCATCGAGCCAATGGATGACATATAGTTCCCCCTTTTTAACCCGTACATTCATTTGATGATCCTGTAATGCTTGGCCTTGTACCTGCGCCCGTCCTTGCCGCGCCCGCGATAAAACTCCTTAACCTCAACTCGACCATCCTCGACCATCTCCTCAACTAGGGTGTGCGCGGTGGAGCGAGCCAATTCTAGCTGATTGGATATCTGCCTCAACGTAAGGTATCCCTCCGGCACGGGTTCATCGCCGCAGTTTCTGGCTTCTAGCAACGCCTTGGCCCATTCGGCGATATCGCTCTTGCCGCTCGCTTTGGCCTCTAGGGATGCATCCAGTTGTTTTCGACTCTTTCGGCTTGCCATATCTTATACCCCTTTTTGCCTATTACACCGTAAAGCCACCCGTTGGCCCAGCGCATTGTGCCGTGGCGGGTTGCGGCATAATGGAGGCGAGGGATGTCAGCGAGACACCCGCCGGAGTACCCCTGCGCTCCACCATGCCTGACCGCGTGGACTGCTTCGATCCTGTGCAGATGTCCCATCACGGTTGCCCCGCCAGGGGGTGAGTAAACTTCGGCTGAATGTTTTACAGCCGCTTGCGATGCAACGTATCCGTGGATGAACGCCACTTTGCGGATCGTATGAACTCCCTGTTCATAGTGGTATGGATACACCTTGCATCCCATTTTGCGGAGATGGCCTTCCAGCTTTTTAACGCCTTCAATCGCGTACTCGCGTACCAGCCCGTTGGCCGCTTCCTCGGCCACTCGGTATAACCTATGCTCATGGTTTCCGTTTAAAAATACTGTGGGTCGCAAACGATCCAGCCACATATAACCTGCGGTGGTATCGCTCACTAAATTATCGTAGGCATCGCTCTCATCATTCCCGATGCCCTTTCTCAAAGCGCGGAAATCGAAGAAATCGCCGAGGCAGATGCGGTGCTGCGGTTTGAACTCCTCGATGTGCTTTTCGAGGGCGTTGATCGACTCTCGACACGCCATATCTCCATGTGCGTCACCAAAAGCCACAAAAGTCTCAAATTTGCCCATAATCCCACCCGATTTTTGCAAACTCTTTATTGACACTGTGACACCATTTGTCACCTTGCCAATAACCCATTAACGCACTATATGAAAACCAAGTCCGAAAAGAAGCTGGAATACAGTACATTCCGGCTATCTACCGCAGAGTTACGAAAGTTAACTGACTTATCAAAACGCTGCGGCATTCCCCGATCATCATTTGTAAATCGCGCCATCCTAGACACAATGCGGCAGATCGAGGCCAAGAAAACATCTAAATCCGAAAGGACGTTTGTAGAGATGTGCCGGTTCATTCTTGGTAAGGATTAGCGCGTTGGTTCTTGTGCGGCTATAGTTTCGATTGCGCTATAAATCTTTTTAGCCTCTTCAGTTCCGTAGTCCGCTTCTAAATCCCGCATTGCTTGCGCGGCCTGTGATCCTGTGAGTGATGTCACCCACTGCGCTGCCACGCGAGCGGTTCTGCTGTCTAGGGCTTGCCCAGCCAGTTCTCCGGCCTTTTGCGCCGGAGCGGACTCTTTTGTAGCTCGCCAAATTTTGCTATCACCTCTGGCTAGGTAAACAGACATTGCCCAGATGCTGGCAATAGTTTCCATCGCCTTCACTGGGTCATCTGCGGTAGACGCTATCGCCGTCTTTTCAGTCATGGACGCAACGCCGCCGCTGGCAGACTCTTTTCTGGCAACAGGAGCAAGTGCGTCAGCCATTTGCTCTTCAAGCTCAAACCCATCGCCTAAAATAATTCTTAAATGCTCTCTTGATTCTTTGTCAGACCTGACTCTTTTAACAAAATCAGATGCATTAACCGCATACGCTTCAATTCCTTCAGACTTCAGTTCCTCTGCCCTTGCTCCAACAACATTGCTTGGAATGCCTCTAACCTTTTCATAAAGGTCGAGCCTAGTCCTTCGACGGATGTCATCCAGTAGTGATTGTGCGGCGTCTGCTTGGCTATTGGTTCCTGCGGCAGTCACCTCAAGATCAGCTATTATTCTCTCAAGTGTTTTGGGGCTAATTTTTGATCGCCCCTTACCGTCTGCGGAAAATACTTTATTGTACAGGTTCTTGTAGCTTTCACTTCCGTCAACCAACTTGTCTCCACGAATTGCCTGAAGGTATGCGTCTGACTCAAGTTCTTTTAAAGCCAATTCCTCCGCCTCAAGCCTGTCCTTTGCAGAGATAGAAACCGACTTTTTATCGCTTACATTTTCTGACTCTTTTCTAATTACTTCCCTGACTTTATCTTCAGCTTTAGCAATTTTATCCCGCTCACTTCCCGTAGCATCACGCAACTTTCTCCTAATATTTGGGTCAACTATAGAGTCTCCGGCTAGTAGGTCTTCGATGCCGTTAGCTAGATTTTCTCTCCTCAATCTACTAACCGCCAAAATGTTTGTGACATCAGTTGCAATATTTTCATTACCCTCGACAATTCCGCGCTGCAATAGTTCAGCCAATAAGTCAGCATCTACTTCCCCTGTTCCGGCAAACGCTTTAACCGCGCTTCTCGCCGAGTTAATCATGGTCGCATCGAATCCAAGTTTCTTGGAAAGTTCAGGGTCAATCTTATTGAGGCTGTCTACTGAATCGATAAGTTTATTTATGTTTATCGCGCCAGTACTGTTGTCATACGCGGACTTTACCAAGGCATTTGATATAGCCTCATTTGCGCCCTCTAAAGATTTGGAACCTATACCGAGCAAGCGAACCAGATCACTGTATGTCTGCGATTTTGCTCCGCTCTCTCCTACTTCACGGACGAGCCTGTCTAGGTATCCGCCTTGACGCTTTGTGGCATCAGCAAAAAGTGTGTTCACACCGTAATTGTAGAAATCATCTACTCGGTTTTTATAATGCTTATTTGCCGCCCTTAAATCCTTGGAAAATTGTTTCGACCCAACCTCTTCAGCTTGGTTGTAGATTATTTGAGTAATTTCAGCACCAACCTTCTTCTTGATACCGTTCGATATTCCACCGAAAATCTTGTCGTTCCCTATACTGTCGTAAATCTGCTGACGAAACGATACTAGGTCAGCAAGGGTTTGCTTTTGATCGGCTACTTTGAGCAATTGCTCGATCCCGCCTAAATCATCCGCAGACAAACCGCTTAAAATATTACCATCTTCGTCGCGTAAACCTTTACGGGCATCCCCTAGAACTTCTCTGATTGAAGATATGTCAAATATAGGTTCATTTGCTTCAGGGTGACCATAAACCTTCTTAAATTTTTTCTTACTCTCTCTTTGGAATCTGTTGCGCTCTTGTTCCGCTGCCCCCTGCAAAGATTCAAAAACAGCCTGTGGGTTGCTGGTTGTTGCTTGATCAATGCTTCTACCTCCTATCAATCTTGATGCAACTGGATCAAGAAATGATTCCTGTGCCTTTCCTCGCATTAAGGATTGGGACTGTCTCATTGCGTCTTCCCGCAGTAACCCCCCTTCCCCATCAACTCCTAAAGCACTTCGCTCCAAAGCGTCTCTTGCTGACGAAGCTGATTGACCATATTCATCAAGTGCTTCGGATTTTTTTGCCGCAGATTGAGCTTCGGCAGTTGCTAGGTCACCTTCCGCCTTTTGAACACCTTCCGCAGCATCATCAACAACCTTTTTCTGGCTGGGGATTTTGCCAGCGTTTTGAGCCAACTCCTCTTCAATTTCTGCAATCGTCCTTGCGCCCTTCGTGTTTTTACGAATCACGCTTGATACATCTTCAAAAAGCCTAATGTAGTTCTCATGCAAGTTGCCCGTCAACGGGCCAAGGACACCTGCTCCTGGCATTCTTGCGACAGTAGCTTCAACCTTGGCAAGGGTTGGGTTCATGTCTGCTTTTGTGAGCGGGGCTTCAATGCCTAATGATTCCCTTGCATCCTCTGCGCGCTTAATTCTTGCGGCTTCTTCACTGGCTTCTTTTGTGCCGCCTCGAACAGTTTTTGCTCCGGCGACTGCTACCTCGCCCACGCCCTGAAAACCTCCTCCGATTAAGCCGGTTACTCCGGCATCCTTTGCTATGTCGCCACCTGTAGCCACCCTGTCCTCTTCATCAAGCAGTGCTTGTTGCGCTGCAAGCTCGCGAGTGGCTTGTGATCCCCCTTCAATAACTCCTGAACCCACTGTTCTTCTGGTGGCAGTCTTTCCGAGCCAATTTCTTAACTTTGAGAAGAAAGCCTTTTTAGCTGCCTGACTAGCGACAAAAGTTGTTCCGCCAGATTGAGGCGAGCCACTAACCCCAATCGCAGTTATCACGCCGTCAGCCACTGCCGGAAGAATTTCCACAACGTCTCCAAACGAAGCACCGCGCTCATCAGCTACCCCAATCCTTCCGTTACGCTTAATTATGTAGCCGAGGTCAGGGTCGTTCGCGAGTAACTCTATACCCTCCAAAGAGCGTATATAATTCTCTTGATCCTTCGGGTTAAGGCTTTTAATTGCAAGGCGTTCGGTATTCGACAGGATTGATTTACGGGGATTAAAGTCAACTGCGCCCAAGGCCCGCTCCATTCTTAATGCGTCTGCCTTATCTCGTATGTTCGCTGGGGTTTTGCCAGTGTATGATTTTTCGGTTGCCTTGATTATGTCAGCCAAAGACATTGAAGGATCGATTTTCGCATCAAACCCACCCCTTAACTGGAACTCCCTTTGCATAGGGCCAGGAGCCATTGCCATCATTTTTTGGCGATTAAATCCCGCAATTAACTGCTTCTTTAAAGACTCCTCTTCTTTGTCTATCTCCTCTGGAGCGCGGGCGGATGCAGATACCTCTGCTGCCTTCTCCATCATTGAGTACTTGCCTTCTTTGTCTAGCGCAGCAAAGTTTTGAGGGTTAGCACTGGGTGGAAAGTAGTACGACTCTTGCGGGCCGGTTTCAGGCCCGCCAACGATCATGTCGGCTGGGTCATTCGTGCCTTTGCCCACACTGGGGTTTGGGAAATAGTATTCATCTTTAGGTTTATCTTTTTCGGCTGGAACTCCGCCCGCGCCTTGCTTTTGAAGCCACTCAAAAAGTTGGTCTGCATCAAGCCCTTTTGGAGGTGTAATCTTGTCCGGCATATTATTTCCCGCTGGAATTATTTTGATTTAATTGTTGGAGAAGCAAATTGTTGAGCCTGTCTTTTTGCTTTTGATTCATTAGGCTTCTGTCCATTCCCTGAAGAGTTTCCAGTTCGGTTCGCTCTTTAGCACTCATGCCCCCTCTAGGCACTCCCCCGCCCTGCCCTGTAGCTTCCGCACTGCCGCCTTCTTCTTTGCCCATTACAGACTCTGTTAATGCCGAGTTGAAAACGTATCCAGCATCTTGCATCGTTTTAAATTTTTTCCTAGCGTTGTTGCGTTGAGTTGCCGCGAACGCTTGGATTGATCGGAAGAAGTCGGCCCTGCTAGGTTCTCCAATTTCCTTAACAAATCGATTAAATTCAGATTCCGTGACAGCCAGACCAGATCGCAAACGAAGCACTCGGTTGCTTACACCATTGTACCTTTGTTTAAGGCGTCTCATTGCTTCCACTTCTGCGTCACCACCTTTTATCTCCAATTGGTTTCGTATGTTGGAAATAGGTTGATCTATAATGCCAATAAACTCCCTCATTCTGTCTTCGCCGATTTTCCCTTTAAGGAAATCAATATCGTCAGAAATTTCTTCAGCCACCAACGCCACTTCATGTGAAAGAGTAACGTCCTCGATGATCTTGGTGGTTGGCTTCTTAACAGCATTAGCCAACAGTTCTTTCACCCCTTCAGGATACTGCTGCTTGGTGGAGTAAAAGGTTACAATAACGTCTCCGAGTTGGGTAAGTCTCTCCAAGTCCTCTGGTGAAGGCTCCTCTCCAGAGTTCCTAGCTTCTCTTATTTGGGCATCTAGCTGCCTGAATTGAGGTATAAGTTCCTCACCCAACTTCCTTGCCGAAACAAGACTTTCACTTTCCCTTCCTGAAGACTGAATAGCTTCTTGGGCGTCCTTAAAACGCTCATTAATTTCAGCGAGGAAATAGGGGTCAAGTTTTTCTATATCGACTGCGATATTCTGACCGTCCTCGCCTTCTGGGAAGTAAAATTCTGCTGCTGCTGCTGGGTTGAACTTCAGATTGCCTTTTGCGATTGCTATTTGCTTTGATGCCTCATTCCCGTTTTCTCTCAAGGCTTTTGCTTCAGCAATTTTGTTGGCTTGCTCGACTGCTAGATTAGAGTTGAGTTGTTTATCTCGCCGATCATTTTCTACTTTAAGACGATTATAGAATGCAGGGATTGTTTCGTTTTCTGCCTTTTGAGTTTTTAGAGTTCCGTCATGGAGTGCCTTGTACCGTTCTACTTCATTAAATAAATTATCATATTCTTCAAATTGATTTGCGCCATGAATTGCATACTGCGGCAATCCTGTTACTGGGTCTATTGCGTCCTTATCATTCCCATCCCCGTATTGGTTTTTCCAGCCAGACTCAATTTCATTGAAACCTGCTTGACCAAATATAGTTTCCGCAATTTGTGCTGTATTTCGGTATTGGGAAATCACTTCATTCTTTTTACTCGGATCGAAAGTTTCTGCGGCAGCAGAACTAAATCCTTGATCGTATGCTGCCCTTAAATTAGGCGCACGGAATCTATCTGGAACCATTGAGCCTTTTCCTGACTGTGCGGCTAACATTCCGGCATTACGCGCACTGGCTTCTTCTGACTCTTGTAATTTTGTTTTTGCACTAGCGGATTCTTTTGCTTTAAATGTTAATGCGTTAATCTCTTCTACCGTGTAGTCTTCTGGTCTTCTAAAAACACCGACACCCTCTTGTTGAGGCAACCTTCCTCCCGCACCGTACAATTCTCGCGTTGCTTCTTGTATGGATTTACGCCTTGCCTCTAATGCTTTACGTTCAATTTCTTGGTCTTTTATTGTTTTGGATGATTTGCCTACATCGTAAAACGCTTGTTCGTCTTCTGTAGGAACATATCCAGCGGAATCCCCGCCTACAGGCATACCAGACTCTCCGCGAGCCTTCATTAAGGCTTCGGTAATCCTGTCTTTCCTTAATTTTTCAGCGTCAGATTTAGCTTGCTCACGCGCTTCTCGTAAGTCGCGCCGACGAGCCGCCCTGTCGTATGCAGATTGGAATCCGCCTTGGAATCCCTGCCCAAATCCTGCCCAGAAGTTTGCCATAATTATCCTTTAATTTATCCACCCCATTTTTTAGCTAAACCAGCACCTAACCCTTCCCCTACTCCACCTGACAATGCGCCAAATGCAGTGCCGAGTACTGAACCAAACCCGCTGGGTTGCATAGCGGCTTGCGCTTGTGTCTGCCACGCTTGCATCGCCCCTTGGTAGTTTGATTGGTTAAGACTTTGAACATTGCCCATTTGCTGCCCGATAGACTGACCGTATCCGGCAACTTGAGTCGGAGCATACGGAGCCGCTTGCTGCTGCATTCCGCCCAGTGATCCAAGCTGATTAACCAGCGGTTGGCCGAAGGCAAATGCTTGCAGGTTGCCCATGCGTTGCTGGTTCATCGTCTCCTGCCCGCTCAAGCGATTCATCGCATTGGCGTAACTTTGCTGTGATGCTTGATTCCGGCTCGCTTGGCCGGTCAATTGGTTTTGCTGGTTAGCCATTGCGAGGCGCGAGCTATAATCCTCTGCCGATTGGCCAGACTGTAGGAACCCAAGATAGTCCGCAACCGCTTGGCGGCTGGCGGCGTCCTCTGCGCCCGTTTCAGCGATGGACTGCTGCAACACTGCCCCGCCTCCAAAGATGTTGCCAGAAGCGGCCTGACGCCCTTTAGCGATGTCCCCTGCCCGCTTGGCGGCGCGTTGACTAAACTCACCGGACTGCAATCGCTCCACCAAGCTGCGTTCGGCATCTTTACGAGCAGCAAGCGTCTCCGGATCAGCCTGAAGTACTGTATCCTGGTCTAGGGACTCAAGCTCTGGAGCATCCGGCACGGATGGGATGTTGTCCATGTCCGCCAGAACCTTGTCGCCGAGTGTCTCGCGCGCCTCAAAGCCTTTTGGATCAGCTTGTCGCAGTTGGTCGCGGGAAGACTCAACAAACTGCGGGCCATACTCTTTATAAAGGTCTAGTAGTACTCTGGCGTTTTCGGATGCAGACTGATTCTGAAAGTCCTGCATGACTTTCGCCATCTCGACATCGCCAAGGTTGGTGAAATCAACCGTCTTGGTTTCTCCGGTTTCTGGATGCTGATAGGTGTACCCCTTGCCCAACCTACGCGCTGATTCTACGCCAGCAATAATGGGTGCCCATTCCGCTGCCGTCTCGACGCCCTCTCCGTAGCTGGGCTGGGCCGGTTGTGGTGGTGGGGTTCCCTTGTTCAACGCTCCGCGCGCTGCCCAAAACTGTTGTCCCTTGGCTTCGACAATCTGCCGCGCCAATTGCTCGCATCTTTGAATCAAGTCGTTCATGCCAGTGCCTTGTCGTATAGTCCCTTTAAATCTTCCCGATTTAGTTTAGTCATATTTTGAATTGTAAGGTAGGTGTCGTAGAGGTCGCCCTCGTATCCCGAAATATATGCCTCGGCAATGAATGGTTGATGTGGCATGACCCACACCGCAGCATCCCCCAGCTTGTCTGCTCCTGCATATGCAATCCCACGATAGCACCCCACCTCGACAGGCTTATCGAGTGCTATATTAGCAGTTGGGACTTTCTCTGCAAAGCCTTCACCTCTGACAACTGGGCCTTCTAAATTCAAGCCATGAGCCTTTCGATTAGTTCGGGTTGAATCCTCTTCCTTTGACCATGTCGAGTGGCGAACAGTTTTTTTTCACGCCAATCGGGATGCCTCGATGTAAATTCATCGATGAGAGTTTCCAGCCCTTGCTTGTTTTTTGATAATACGTCTTGGAACTCGATAGCAGTGCCTTCCCTTTTCTGGGGTAGCCAATGCCGATCCAAATCGTCTTCATCGACTTGTCTCGCAAAACCGACTGCGACCAACTCGCCATCTTTCTGGACGAGGTGCATACTTCCAATGTCGGCGGAGAAACTGATGAAAGGTGAAAGGATATTGTTTGGCCATCTTCCGAAACAAGTTCCCCTTCGGTCATTTCCTCGTATAAAATCGATGACATCACCAACTCCAAAATCTCTGGCACTAGTCCCATCCACTGGCCTATCTCTCCGGTTTAATTGGTTGCCCAAATGCACTCGCTTGTATCGAGTGAACTGCAAGGCGTCCGGAGTCGGCCTTGACCTTAAATTGCATTTGGTTAAATCGCCCTTTCGGGATTAAGTTGTACCCCTTGCGGACAAGGTTGCTGTTCGCGGCAATAGTCACATTGCTCGCCAATTCAGATTCGGTGCTACTCAAATCCTTGTAGTAGTCCAAATCTGCCGAAATGTCCGTGGAGTGAATGTTCTCCAAGTTAAACTGAACCGAGTGACCGATCTTGTCGCCCCAAGTCTCACCAAAGCGATATGCGCGCGTTTTGATGTACGACTCGTAATCAGTTCCGCCATCTTGATAGTTCGTAAGTGTCGTAGAGTTTTCCGCAGTAAAATCGTCCCAAGTAAACAGCTTGCCGCTTTGGTCGCCAAAGTTAAGCCGCAGCTTTCCGCCAAATGCGGTAATCACCCAATCGCGCGGTTGCCATCCCGTCCAGAACCCTGTCCATGACGAGGCAAGTAGGTGGTAGCACAACACATGATCCGGCTCGGTAGCACTACCAAGTGGGACAGCGATTAAATAACGGTTTCGCCAATAAACTGCGGCGCACTTGCTGATCGCTGATTGGTTGATTTGACCCACCAAATCGTTGATGGGGCTGGATAAAGGTTGAGAGATGTCGGTTTGCGCGCCGGACTCAATAGTCTTCACTGACCGAACACCATCACGCGACATAAACAGCACATCGGAGCCAACTTGCTGCACTGTGCGCGCTGCCACGCAACCCACGCGGTTATTGATTAATCGGATTTGCCATTCAGCTACGCTTTGAGCCGGATTAGCGTTTACCACCCAAATCGAACGCTCTTTAAACACTAGTAGGTTAAAATCAAACCAAGATGTCAGGGCAACAATGGGGTCACCATCACCACCACCCACTCGTATGCTGTTGCCCGCCAAATCGAACGACTCACCATCTAGGATGTCGCTGCAATAAATCGTGTCAGACGGCACGGCGGTGTCTGCACTGGTGGCAAATAGCCGGTTAGTGTGAGAAACAAGCAGCTTCGGCTTGTTAGGCGTCTGACTAACCTTGGCGATACCTTCGGCAGTGGTTCCGCCTGAAGGTGCTGCGGTAAATGTTATAGTGGGTGGCGTGGTAGTAGAGTATCCGCTGCCAGGAGTGGGTATATTCGCGCCTACCACCTTACCTCCGTAACCCATGTTGGCAGTCGCCGCCGCGCCGCCAGATGAAAAGGCAATTGTGGGGGCAGTCGTATAACCTTCACCTTTAGTGGTTATTTCGATGGAAGTAATCCGCCCGCCGGAGATGGATTGATTGGTTCCAGAGTCATCAATGTAACGCAACGCCCCATCCCCATCGCAGTAGTACATCCGGTTGGCAAGTTGCGCGAAGTTCACATCCGAACCAGCCGCCAGTGATGATCCGCTGATGGTGGAGTAAGTTCCCGATTCAGTTGAAATCTTCAGGTTGTTGGAACCATCTGCCAGCACCAACCTTTCAGTAGTTCCGGAATCAAAGTAACTTGCGCCCGTAATCGGCGCAGTAACCCCGTTCCATAATTGCCCTTCAGCTTCCCAGTTATTGGATGCTGAATCCCATGACAGGTAACCTAAAGTTAATGCCGCTCCCCTGCGAGTTACAGCATTACCAAACTCATCGAGGTCAATGTTCTTACCCTCAACATACCCGTTTTCAGGCACAAGATTCGCGCGGGTCGCGCTAACTTGACCGCCAACAAAGGAATCATTCCCATCAATTAAGATGGGGTCATCAAGGGCATTGTTGCTTAAAGTGGGCATCAGTTAATGATGAAATCGTTTCGGCTCCAGTGTGACGGCACATCCGGCACAATAACTGAAACCTTGTTCTGTTGGACGTTGTCCAGTTCGCGGCTAATCTGCAAAAGTGTTGTCGCCTCGGTAAATTTTAGCTGCGCCTTGCTGTACTGCATGGAACGCTCAAGCATATCCCCTTCAGCATATGCCAGCAGAACATTGTCAACACCTGGAATCACCGGAGAGTCGGAGTCGCCGAGGTCAGTGTTCTTCAGCTTGCCAAGCGCGTAAACCGTTCCGGCGGCGTTGGGAGTGGGTATGGGCTTGATCCGGCAGTTTCCGCTGGCGTCTTTGGGTAGCGGAGTAAAGTTAACCGGAGTGGTGCGGCGATCTGCCGTGTTGTTCCAGATATTAGGGTCAAGCTGGAAGAACTGTATCCAATTCTGGCCGCTTATTTCATGGCCTTCATCCTTGCCGGTTTCAGTAAACTTTGCCGCCACAACGAAGTCCAACCGAGGCGCGGTGGATGCCGTGGTGGTGGATGTCGGGTAATAGAATATTGTTGGGTCGCCAGACAAGGTGACCGTTTCGTCATTCGCACTAACAGACGCGCTGACCACGCCCAAGGTTTGAGTCCAAAGTTGCGACTCCCAAACCATGCGGTAGCGGTTATTGATAAACTTTTTGCAAGTCACAACCGATGCGCTATCGGTGTCGCTCAATTTCGTCGTAATCTGATCTGCCAGTTCGCTTAATGTCATCGTTTGCCTTCTATTCGACGCTCCAGTTCGTTTATATACCGACCTAAATCTATTATGAGTGCCTCACTCTCCGGATGCTCCGTTATCTGCTCCATCCCCAGTGGATGTCTCTCGGCTATCTCCTGAAACCCGTTCAGCTTCTCGCTTATGCATCCTGCGCTCGCGAGCAGCATCAATAAGATCGTAAATTTTATCATTCTTCTCATTCTCGCGAGCTTGTGCCTGTGCTGCCGTAGCCACATCCCCCAGCCGCTCAAGGGCATCCACAATCTTCGGGATCGCCCTCAAGGCGGCCAGTAGGTCTAGTATCATTTTTTGGCAGCGTATTCTTTCATTGCGTCCACAATCCCCTGACCTCCAATGTAGGCAGGAACGATTATAATCACGGCACTAACCAGTTGCTCCGTTAGTTCAGGAGAAAGGTTGAGCCATTCAGTAGCGGCAACAGTCAAAAGACCTCCAACCGCTACCCATAGTTTTCTGCTTTTCAGTTTTTCTTTCATGTTATTCTCCACCAAATAGTTTAGAGAAAGCTGCCGCCCCACCCGCTGATCCAAGTCCAATTGCGCCGACGAGTTTCCATCGAAATTCTTCCAGGTACTTCAGCCTTAATGAATGATTATTCATACGCTCTGCAATCTCGTCAAGACGGTCAGCTATATGTATCTGCCGAGACTCAATCCTAGCCAGTTGCGCCGACAATGAATTAGGGTCGTATTCTGCCATTACTTACCCACTTTTTTCATAGCAGCTTTATGCGCTTGCCCGAAGGTCTTGCCAGATTTCATCGACTTACGCATCTCCGCCATATGCTTACCACTGTGGTGCGTCGAGTGACGTTTAAGCGTAGCCTGTTGGCGTGCTGTTAGGGCTTTCGTTTTAGTAGCCATATCCGCCCTTTTTTCCTTTTTTAGATTTCTTATTTTTATTCGCCATCTTTATCCTCCTCGCGTTTTGATTTAGCCGCCTCTTCTTCAGATTCCATCCGGTCACGCTCGGCCTGTTCATCTGGATTAATCGGCCAGTTCTGCTTAATTAAGTCAATGTCAGTGTAGCTTTCAGCAGCGTTGTATTCGCCTTCCAACCGATCCGTCTCGGCAATCACTGCTGCGCGGTATTCGGCCCAATCGGTTGGCACTGCACGTTGCCTTTCCACCGAGGCCACAACCTGCCAATCACTACCAGCCAGCATCTTGCCAGCAGTATCTTTTGCTCGCGCAATGCCGTTAGCCTTCTCACGATCCAACGGCGCACGGACAACTGGCGGTTCTTCCGGTGTCACCCAGCTAATGCCTTGCGCTTCTTTGTCAGCAGGTGTGGACACCCGAAGCCAATTAGCAGGGAATGAAATGTTGTTGTGACTGAACGCTTTGTCCATCGGCAACGTGCGTCCTTCTGTTGTGGTATATGGCATAGTAAAATCTTTCTGTTAGTTAGCGAGCATTTGCCCTAGCGAACGGGGTCTCCGCAAAAGCTGCATAGATTTTCGTGTCGGCATTTGAGTTAATGTCCGTGTAGTTGCCTCTAATCTTAAATCCCGAACTATAAAAATCTATAATTTCACCAGACCCGCTTTCAGCATTAGAGTTGTGAGGATACAAAGTATTATTCATTGAGTTGCTGCTGTCTCTTGCGCTATCAAACAATAGCCAGCTACCAGAAGTGGAAGAAGGCTTTATCAAAACAAAGGCTGGTCGGAATCCAGTGTAGATAAATGGCCCATCCGCGCTGGCGTTGCCTTTGTATTTGCCGAACTTTGAATAGCCCTCGACTCCAGAAAACAAATACAGATAAATGTCCCAATACCCATCCATAGAATTAGCCCCCGCGATATCTCCGCCAATCTGGAATGTGGTTGCCGTGCTACACCCAGATGGGAAGTATCCGCTGCCAGTTGTTTGGACTGAATTTTGGTTGAGCTTGAGATATTTATTGGCGTCTAAATCCTTGTGCCACGCGAATATATCGGATGTGTTTGATGTGACGTCTATTAGGAACGCGAACTCCGGTTCAGCACCAAGGCTGTGATTCACGGTTACTCCTGTCATCGGATAGCTGCTGCTAGTCTCCTCTTGCCGAATGACTGACACCCCAGCCGATGAATTGTACTTCTCCGTTGTAGGATCAGTGTTTCCGGCGGCCCAAGTTGATGAACTGCCGCTCTGGCCGAGCTTCCAGCCCCAAGCCACATAGCGTTCGTAGGTGTCGATTGAGCCATTGTAATCGCTGTCGTAAGCAAAGTTGACAGCCTCCGAATCACCTAATGTAAATCCTCCCGTTGGGCTAGTGAATGAAGACACTCCAGTGCCGTTGCCGCTAAAATCATTTGAGCCAGTGTAGTAACCGCCATCAATGTTAAGAGCCTTACCGCTGCCTTGAACCGAATCAAATAGCCAGTGACCGCTGTACCCACTTCCGTTGTTAGTGGACTGGTTATCTCTATCCTTAATCCATAGTAGTTCCGGAGAAAACCCCATTCCGCTGACGGGGTTTGACGTGGCTCCGAGAGAGTTGCTGTTGTCCCGCGTCCCCGTGTAAAGCACGGTGTTGAAATTTTCTGCTGGCTTGATGACTGGCGTACCGAGCCTAGAAGTTTTCCATTCCCCGTAATCTGTTGGCGCAGTGTCAGTCCATTCCGACTCTTGAAAGTAAACAGTGAACGTGGCTCCGTACCCCGCAAACAGAGGTTGGACTAATGAGCCAGCCGTGAACGTCTCCGAGCCGCTGGAGCTTCCGCTAGTCGGGTCGCCGCCAGATAATTCCCAGCTTCCATTATTAAACCGAAACCAAACCTTTCCAGCGTCAATGTCAACAGCCACTCCAATACGGGCGTTAGTTTCGGATTGGTCTTGTGTGGCACTAGAGTTACCCCCCGCTCCATCGTAAATTTTACCATCGTAAAGCGAGTAAACAATCGAACCAGTGTTGTTGTTGTAGGTGTCTACTTGGCACTTTTGATTTATATCAACGCCAGCATTCCATCGAGTCGATGCGGCTATGTTGCCAACAACCTCGTAGTAGAACTTACCGGACGTGGCCCCCATCGTTCCGCGCACGTTGTCCCAATCGTTATTGCAGACCGCTTTTAGGTTGCCCTCCGAGAGAGTGACGCCGCTGCCTTTGTCGATTGGCGACATTACGCAGAAGGAGTCAGTAGGAACGTCTGTTCGAATGTCCGTTGTACTGATGTTCGTCGGCTCCCAGTGATTTTTGTTGCCGCTTTGGTCTCCGCCAAGATAGACGGGGTTTAGCTCGAATGGGGCTGTTATCTCATCAAAGTTAGCCCAATCAGATGCAGTTGATGTGCCGCTATACTTTGCCTCACCACCTGTTACTCGGAAGTCGTAGATGTGACCGTCCATTGAGTAAGATGCGTAACCGGATATTCCTCCTCCAATAGTTAGACCACCTCCCGCATCCCCAGACTGGTCGTACGAAAATCCGAACTTACCGTTAACATAAAGCCGCATCGTCCCGCTGTCACGGACAACAGCAACGTGGTTCCATTGACTTGTCGGGAAAACTGCATCTGTTGCGGGATTGCTTCCACCAGATGAGCCTGTGTAATAATGTACATCTCCCGCGTACTCGAATAACTGATTCTTATACAGCGCAGAAGCCCAAAGCGTATTGTAGGTTCCAGCCGCCGAATTAGAGGAATCAATATAAGCCCAGCATTCAATCGTGTAATCGGCTGTGCCAAAATCGTAATCTCCTGAAGTGCCGTCAACCCAAGCAACTATCTCATCCCCGCTTCCATCAAAGCGCATCGCAGTGCCGCTGGAATCAAACGGATTACCAACAGTGTCATCGTGATGCACACTTCCGGTAACAGTCAGTCCGTGTCCCTTCGCCGCATCAGCAAAGTCAGTGTCGCCATCGTTGCGGGCCACGGAAGTTACGAGGAGGTCGGCATCGTGGGCTGGCTGGGCGTCGATGTGGAATCCGTTTGTGCCGAATGATCCAGTGTAGGCTTTGGGAATATAGCCGCCGTAATTATTCGATTCAGTAAATGAGGTGTGGTCTAGTGCGCTACCTTCGATTCCGTATATGTCTGCGAGGTATCCGTCAAAATTGTAGCTAGTATTGCCGCTCCATCGCCCGAAATAAACATTGCCCCAAGCTGGGTAGGAAACGCTGGAGGACAGGGCGTGAGCTACCCCGTTAACATAAATGGTTATTGTGCCAGCGTTGCATGAAATCGTGAGGTGATACCAACTTGATGTATCTCTAAAAACGGCAGTAGTGTACCTGTAAGCTGACCCGTTCCAGATTGAAATTCGATCAGAAGAGTCGAAGTTGATTCCATCCCCACCCCAGCTAAAGAAATATTGCAATGAGGACAGTTTAGAACGCTTGACCCACATTGCCACTGTCCAAGTGGTGTCCGTGCTGCCAGTTGCTTTGTAGAGATTAGAGTTATTGCCATCATCCCACCGCAGCGAACGAGTTACAGGGTCGGCGGGGGTTGAGCCAGCCGCCGCTTTCTTGAGCAGTAATGGATTGCCAATAATCATGCTGTGGCTTTAAGCAACACCGCCGAAACCCGACTAGCGGACTCAACGTAGTAGGCCAGTAGATCAACACCGGACGTGGATGGCGTTGGGGCTGATCCGCTTTCAAATTTAATTCCGGAAAATGAAACCGCGCTGCCGTCATGCGTGATCGTGATGACGCCTGATTGACCGGCTGTTGGGTTGGTTACTGAAATTTGCGTAGTCCCTGAAACTGCTACCGCGTGGTTGTTGGCTTCGGACAAATCACAAACCCCAGCAGATGATTGGTCGCTATCCACGCCGCCCCGAACAGGAGCAGTGAAATTTGTGGCAGTGTCGGACTTAACAGTGTCCGCATCGTAGGCTTGAACGTCTGTGCCGATGGCGAGTCCCGTTATAGTTTTGTTGGAAAGAGTCTGGGTAGCAGATGTGCCGACAATCTCTTGATCAGCACCAGCAGGAAGCGTGAGCGTGTTTGTTACAGCGGCAGAATGCGGTTGAGCGATAATAGTCTGCCCGTGGCTGTTTGATTCGCAGTTCAGCTTAATTGCACCAGCATTCGTGTTACCCTTAAACACCGTTGCGCCTGTTCCGTTCGGAGCAATCTCAATGTCAGCGTTGGATGTGCTTACGATGTCCTGGCCGTTCAAATCCAGATCGCCACCTAGCTGGGGAGAGGTATCGGTTACGATGTTAATTGCAGCAGGTGACCAGCGACTATTGCCGTTATCCCAAATCAGACTTTCACCATCGTTCGGAGCAACATTCTGAATGTCACGACCCTGCAACTGGTTGGCGTTGGTGGCACTACCCGTGGTCGGTTCCCACTGGCTTGCACTATTGTTCCACGAAAGGGTTTGACCATCTGACGGAGCCGAGCTTGCGACATCCCTGCCCTGTATCTTGTTGGCATTCCAGTTGGCAGTAGCTGCATCGAGTGTGGCAGCAGTGCCAGCGTCACTTACCTGCGATGCTGTGATGGAAATATCTACGTCAGTGGCTGTGGTGATTCGCCCTTTAGCGTCAACCACTACTTGAGCTACTGTATTCGCATCACCGTAAGTTGCAGCAGTGACACCGGAGTTAGCCAAGGTGGAGGCGATTGATACATTACCCGAACCATCCACTCCGGTTGCCGTGCCAGTAACATCACCCGTAAGCGCAACATCCCGTCCCGTTGCCCATGCAGTTGCAGTAGATGCATTTCCGGTTAAGGCAGCAGTGATAGTTCCAGCGGCGAAGTCACCAGAGGAATCGCGCTTGACCACTTTGCTGGCAGTATTGGTTGAAACCGCATTGGCATCCTTGACCACTGCGATAGCTTCATACTCCGAGCCAGTGTAAACCAGTGCCTCGCCGTCAGTAGTGGGATCAGTAGAACTAACAGCAACACCCTGAATCGATGTCGCATCAGACCCGCCTCCGCCACCTCCGCCACCACCTGTAATGGTAACCTCGGAGACTCCAGTAACCCGCCCCTTTGCATCAACAGTGAAACGGGGGGAAGCAGTAGCAGAACCGTATGTGCCAGCAGTGACTGCCGTGTTCGACAAAGTAGATGAAATGTCTACATCCGCTGTGCCATTGAAATTTACATTGCCAGTGACATCTCCGGTTAGCTCAATGTTCCTGGCAGTAGAAAGTTGGTCGGCCTTGGTGGCTGTACCAGTGAAAGTTGCGTCAGTTCCGTCCGTGCCACTATCGAGAACTGAAGTGCCGTCTGTAGCTTTTACGTCTCCGGTGACATTGCCAGTGACATTGCCGGTAATTTGGCCTGTGACATCCAGAGTACCGGCTACGGCAGTATTCCCGCTAGTCGCGTTGACCGTAAGTTTGTCCGTGGCTACGTCAAAGTTTCCGGTGGAAGTTAACGTGCCGGTGGATTTGACCGCCGCATCAGAAATTTGAAGTGCGGAATCGGTAGCGTCACCGTCCTGCACCGTGTCCAGAGACGAGGTAACGCCACTACTTGATGTCGTTTTGAGCAGTTCAGTGTAGCTCGATGCAATAGTCCGCCCCTGTAAAGTTGCCATTTAAATCCCCCACGCCTTTTTGATTTGTTTCTTACTGTATGAAGACTTGAAACCAGAACCCCCTTCAGTTTCCAACTTGTAATACCCGCGCCTTACCTGTTCAGTCTGGGACGGCATTCCGGTGGAGTTGCCGGTAAAGGCAAACCCTGTTGGTTCCAAACATCTGGAGTATTTTTCTCCATCAAAAATGATGTCTTTAGTTCCAACCGGAACCACCTCCTCGATGACCTCGCCGCCTTCAGACTTGAACTGGTAAATCGGCATAATTAGTAACCGGCTTTTTCGTCCTCTTCTTCCGCCATCTGAATCAAGCGATCTTCATCAGATTCTTCTTCCGAATCCTCTTTCTTGTGATCAACGTACTCGATGGGTTGGCCTTCAACGGTCTGAAGCTCAACATGGGCTTCTTCGCCATCAATGTTTTTGACAACGCCCTCGACGTTGTTCATTTGAACTGTATCGCCATTTTCGGGCATGGCAGCATCACCCTCTTCATCCATATTGGATAATGCGCCCAAAGGAATTTTAATCATTGTCTTTTTAGTACTGATTTCCGAGTTGCCGGAGAGGCGGGGCTTTTCAGCCCCACCCCCCACGGCGATCATAAGAACCACGCCTTTTGGTTTCTTACCTTTATGCATGGTCTGTTTTATTTTTAGCCACTGTATGCGGTCTTGGAGCGCATGATGGCGTAGTTGTCTGGGTTGAGGCGCAAAGCACCCCAATAGCATTTGATCGACACATTAATCTTCTGATCAAGTGGATCGCTCTTGTCCGGCCCGTCCGCAATAATGACCTTCGGGCTGAACGGAGACTGCGAACCCAAGTTCGGCACACCGTATGCCTGTTGTCCGAGGAACAGGGTGGCGTACACGTTCTTGTCAGCAGCAACGCCGTTTCCAGCAGAAGCGTCATAATCGAAACGATCATCGTCCGCAGTGTTGGCGTTTCCGCTAACAAACGGATTGGTGGTTTCGATGAATTTAGCACCAAACAACGAACCAACCTCACCCTTGTAGAGTTCGGAAACATTGCTGTATTGGGCGGCATTCAACCACTCGTTGACCTTCATCACATCACTCAAGACCTGTGGGCTGACCACCGCAACATACATTCCGCCTTTGGCAGGAGTAGCGCGATTGATTTTCAGCTTGGTCACGGCATCAAGGATGTCGCTCGCTGCCAGCGTATTGCCGGAAGTGGTGGCGCAGAAGTCGGTGTAGTCCGTGGAACCACCAGCGTACATCTCGGTAAGAGTGTCGCTGTTGTCCAGAGCAGAACCATCGCCGTTTTCTTTAGCGTCACCAGCCACATTGGAACCCACCAGCGTATTGCGAGTAAGCGTGTCCAAGTCCAGAGCAGCATCTTCACCTTGAGTTCTGATGCTTTGCTGGAGACTGTTGAACAGGTCGGTTTGAGTCAGGATGTCCGTCAACTCAATCACCTGACCGCGCTGAATGAGCGACTTGTCAATTTTGGTGAGCGAGAGGGAACGGGTTCCCGATGGTTTGGTTCCCTCGGTTGAGAGGGTTTCAATACCAGACGTACTCGGCGCGCCATAACGGAACATCGAGATTGCCTTGTTTCCGGCCTTTGCAGGAAGGGCGACCTTCTCTGCGAATTGATCCAAAACCAGTGCTTGAACAGCATAGGACAGCAATTTCTTGCTGAAATGATTCTGATACTGGTCGGATAATGAGGTACTAGTGTTAGTAGCCATAATATTATCTTTGTGTTAGTAGCGGGCTAGAGGCTATCGTCATGGGCCATCGCAGCTTGGAGCAAATAATTGTCCTGCTCGCCAACGTCCATATCGTCAAAACTCCTGTCTCCAGAAACTTTGGCGGTGGTAAATCCTCCCCCCACTGATGTTTTCTTTTCGTATTTGTTAACCAGTTGCTCCAGTTCACCTACCCGTTCCCGTAGGGAGTCGGCTTCTTTTGAGTTTTGGCGCAATTGAGCTACATCCACCGCCGCCTTCAATCCGTATGGATCAAATTGCAGCACTGGATAGGTAGCCATGAGAGACGCGACTTCCTTAAACAACTCCGAGTTAGGGTCGTTGAGTTCCGGATGTTTTTCCCGCAATTCATTTTGCTGGCTCGTCCGAATCTGTTCGACTTCAGCGCGGGAAGATTGTTCTTGGGCTTCTTTATCTCGCCCGCGATATTCCTCCGCGCGTTTCCTGGCCGCTGCCGCCAAGTCGGATTCACCTTCTTGGTCGAACTCTTTTGCCGCCTTCTCGAAGTCATCAGCGGAATGCCCGTCTTCATCACGATAGCCTTTGTTGGCAGCTACTTTCTGGCGTTGTTCTTCCAACTCCTTTTCGCGCTTCTCCAACTCTGCTTCCCGCTTTTTGGCATCTTCCTTCTGGGAGTTTATTTTCTCCCATGCTTCAGATTGCCTCTTGCGGTTTTTCTCGTACTTGCTTACCGGCTTCTCCTCTGCCTTCTCTTCCGGTTCCGGTTCTTCTGAACTGGACTGTTCTTCAGCGTCCGATGCCTGTTCTTCCTGCTCGGCTTCTTCCTGCATCTGCTCTTTGATTTCGGTTACATCACCTTCATCACTTTCGGGTTGCTCCTCGATGGTGACTTCAGGCTCTTCACCGGCCTCGATGGCGGCATCATATTGCGATGCCGCTTGAACCAGTTGCTCTTCAGTTACTTCTGCATTTTCTTCAGGCATTTAACGCTCCAATAATAATTGCTGTTCCTCGTCGCGCATACGCAATCAAAACGCGCGCCGTGCTGTGGGGTCTTCACTCATCGAACGTCCGACCCCGAATACGTCCGATGAAAGTTCGTCTACCGGCTCGATCTCGCGAGCCAGAGATTCGACAGTATGAACGGTCATTCTCATGCCGTTAGCAAAGCCAGCCTCATGCTGTAACTTGTTTCTGTCCGTTTGCGCTGCCACCAGAGCGTTTTGGCGCAGCACCATGTTAAGTAGTAAACGGCGGAACTTCCGCCCCTGCTTGCTAACCAGAAACTGGCGCAATGCATTGATATCATCCGCTTCCCATTCGGCGTCCTCCACCCAAGGCAACCTGCTACTCATCGCCCAAGCGATGCGGATGAATCTAAAAAGTCGCATTAGTACTTAACCTTCTTGGTCTTCTTTTTCTTGCCCTTCATTTTTTCTTTAATCGATTGATAATTATACTTTTCCTGCTTGGACTTTCAGATCGAGGCCCACCTTTTAGCGGTAATTTCCAAAGCAATCGTTCTGCGTTCTCTCTGGTCTGGTCAAAGTTGGGGTGTTCGTCTGCCAGTAATGCCATACCGGCCATTAAATCCTCATCGTATGCCTCTTTTAAAGTTCTCGAATTTGCGTCTTTCTTTTCTTTAGGCCGATCCTTACCTTCCAATATCATTTTTGAAAAATATTCTGCCGCATTTATAGGTAAGTCAGCATCCTTGATGTCGGTGACTGATGAATATGCGTTAGAGCTAACCGGAATCCTTGTATCCTCCCTTAACTCTGGAGCCTCTTCTTTAGGCAGCCCAAACATTCCTCCAGTATAAACCGTTGGCCCCTTAATAACGTGATAACCGCTATCATGCTTGCCAAGTGGATACTCCCTGTTCTCTTCAGATTTTTGGCGATCTTGCCGTTTTTTTTCTTCGCCAGACGGGTCAAGAAAACCCTTAACGTAACTCGGAACCTTTTGAGCCGCTGATTTCTTCGGTGGAGTCACAAAGCCTTTTGTTGGGTCTGTGTTAGGGGCTTCAGGCTCACCTAATGTTATCCCTGAAGGAAAAGGAAGCTCAACTATTTTTGGTTTTTTATCAGCCATAATAAACAAAGTTAATATTAAAACTATCAATTAACTACCACGCCTTGCATGACCAGTATTTCGCAGACATCTTGTCTTTTGCTTCAGCGCAGTTATGTCTGGCCCTGAAATTTTTGCGTCTCTCTGGGTTGTCTTTTTTTATTTCCATGTTGGCATCACCAAACATGACAATTTTCTCTTTGCCACCGGAGCAAGCCTTGACAACAAACTTTTTTCTTCCATGTCCCGCTTCGCCTTTTGTGATTCGGCGCGGCGAGTTGCATTTCATTTTGTCTTTATCTCTTGCCATTAGGCTACTGCTTCCTGCGGTTGTACTGGCGGCTCCGGCGCGACTTCAGGCTGCGGGATGGAGGCATCTACGGGAACTTGTGGCATTTGCGCTTCCTCTTGGTTTGCGATGATTCCAGTTGTCTCTAGATACTTCTGCACATCTTTCCGCAACGCGCGCGCGGTGTTGGCATCGACTACCTCCAACGCGCTGATCAGTCCGCCCAAACGGGCCAGTACTGCTTGCTGCCCTTGCGGGCTTATAGGTTGGCCGGTTGCACGGGATTGCTCGATGAAACCCATCAGCACCTGTATCCGGCCCTGTAAATTTTCGTATTGTTTGACTGCAACATTTTGCCCTAACAGCAACGCTGGGATTGTCCGTTGCTCGTCTTCCACCTCATCCTGCACCTTGTTTTGCGGATCACGCACCAGACGGGCAATGAGGCTAGGGTCTTCCAGTTCAAGGATGGACTTATCCAGTTCGACTTGGTCAATCCACGGGCTTTGGCCCAAGAGCATTTTCCGTTGCACTGCCTTATTGAGCAGCATTTGTCGGCTGACCATGTCCATGCCGCCGCGCGGTTCAATTTGGTAGTCATCGTGTAGTGCCACCGGATCGACATTGAGCGAATCCTCTAGGAACCGGAATTGGAGCGATTTCTTGTCGTACTGAATCAGCAACTCGTAGGCTTGCCGGAACATCTTACCCAATGCCTGACGGAACAGGCGCAGTCGCAAGTCCATTGATTGGGCCGATTGAGCATTGATGGATTCAATTTCCGTGGCAGTGCGCCGGTCACGGGTATTCATCACTTGAGTGATACCGTAATCGGGTACAGTGACACGCCCTTCAGCTATTGATTGAGTGCGGACTATTTCCTTATCAAAATCCAGCGGCGGTTGAGGCATGGTAACCGGCGCGATACCGAACGGTAGGATTTGTCCAGGTTTCATCCGCAAATTGATGGAGTTCGGCAGGTCGCGTTCGGAGCGGAACATGGGCTGGTTAAACAGTGTGGCACTGTCCAGTTTCTCATTCCACAACTTGCAAAGAGCGGCCTCGAAAGGCGCGAGCATTTCGCACACTCCGCGCGGGCTGTACCAACCTCCGTCAGTGATTTCGTACTCGCACCCGACAAAGGGCGGTTTTCCGTGGTCAAACGGAACTTCCATATCATCGCGCAGCTTCACTTCCGGAGCTTGTGGCGAGAATGTTTGCACTGTCCATTTGCCTTCATCGTCTTGGGTGTAAACTTCCCAGACAATAATCTGGTCTTTGTCCTCGGAATGAGTGAGTCCTTCGCGGATTTCCCGCTTGTTAAGGTACTCCGAGGAAATGCCAGTATCTTCAACTTTCCCACCCCGCAGCTTCTTCATCACCTCTTCACTGGTGGCGTAGATGCCAGCGCGCTTATACGCATCCATACTCATTGGTATGACTTGTGTGATGCGGTCTGCCCCCTCCAAATCCTTCGTCCAAGGCGGGACGATTAGGTGCATAGGATCAACGGACTGAAACTCCACTTGCTTCTTATCCGGATTCCAAAAAATTTTTATAATTCCACGACCACTTGTGAGCATATAATCAATCCAACTCATTACCTCCGTGGAGTAGTTGGATTTCTCATGGAGCTTGTAGCTGAACCATTGTTCGGCGGTGGCGGTGAAAGCGGAAAGTTGCTGGCGCATCGGCACGAATGTTGCCAACACATCCAACCCCATAGACTGCTGAAAGAAACTGGGCTTTAGCTTGTTAATGGTGGTGTCAATCAGCGGGAAATGCATATCCGCTGCGCGACCCCAAGGCTTGGCCTTCCGAGCCAGCCCATCAGTACGCATCTGATACCACAAGCCCTGACGGGTTTCCCAACTAGTCCGGCTTTTAATATCGTCGAGGACTGAAGTGTAAATCTCTTCGCTCATGTGCCGTACTTATTGCTCTTCAACTTCTGCATATCCTTATCATGCTTGTTGAGCTTGTTCATAGACTTGAGGGCTTTGTGTAAAAAGTTTTGGTGGCGTAGAACTTGTTTCGCTTTCTGCTGGTCTGCCCGATGTTCGACCATGTCGGCGGCAAATTGACCATCCTTGTAGGAAGTCGGCCCCGTAACCCCTTGATAAACAAATTTCCTTGGCATAAGCCTAAAAAGGCGCGGCTACTGATTCATGCGGCTACTGACTCGTTAACCCCCGTTAACAATTTGCTACAATCCCAAGCCTGAAGCGCGATCTCCACGCCTACCACAACACCACGCCCAAAAGTTGCATTACCACAAAATGTTATCTTGTGACAATAGGAATACAGACGAAACTTATTGGCAAATGCTTCAAAGAAAAAGATTACCCACCCGCATCCATGCCCGATGGCAGTGAAGATTCTTCAACAAGTAGTTGGGCGTCTTCCATAAGCTCGGAAAGTGAAGGCTTCGAAAATGAGCTATAACGCTCCCAACTGCCCCCTACCCCACCGCCACAGGCTATCGCGCCCAAAACGGCGTCAGCACGGTCTGGAGAGGCAAGGCCGCGCGATTTCATCTTGTCTTTAGCCTCTAATCCCAGCTTGCCGGTGCGACTCACCTCCACCCGCCTAGTAACAAGTTGTTGTTGGAGTTTTTGATCATCAAAAAGCCGCACCTCCTTATTGGCTATTGTCCGAGCCGCCGTGTGCCACATCTCCGCGCCCCGATTCTGATACCTCCCATCAAATGGTTTGCCACCAAAATTAACGCGGTGGATGGAAAAACCAGATTCAGCCAACGCATCACACATCGGTAACCCCAACCCACCTTCATCCCCGTAAATCTCATCAGCCACCAACCCATGACGATCAAACAAATTAATCAATCGCCCAATGGTCTTGTTCGTGTCCCGCTCCTTCCAAGTGTCCAATTGCGTGATCTCATTGCCTTCCCGTAAACAAAACACCGTCTCATCCCCGCCAGCCGCGAAATCCACAAATGCCACCCGCATCCCATCCTTCCTCTCCGGCGGTTCCTGTAAACACCCCTCCAACTCCCTCAAACCCAACACCACCCCATCCGCCGAGTCATCCACAAACTCCCCATAGATCATCGAACGTATCAACGGACTCTTCTCGCCATACGTCGATATCTGCTCGTCAATCCAATCCTTGGTCAAATGAGGGCAATCAAAAGCCGTAACCGTAAATGTATCCCACCTCTCCCGATGCTTCGTGAACGCCTCATAAAAATACCCAGAAGCAGCACCTGGACTGCTCATAATCAATATCCGGCTGGGCTGACACCTCTCCATCGCATGAAATATCCCATCCTCACACGCCTTCGCCTCATCCACAATAAACAACAAATTATCTGTCGGCCCCTGCCTGTGCCAACCCTCCGCCTTATGCGGATCACTAGCACTAAACCCAATCGCCCGCGCACCATTCACAAACCTCAACCCACTTTGTGTTACCTCAAACCCCTCCCCTCCCGTCATCGTCTGTACCCCACGCTTAATGCTCGGCCATAAAGCCGCCTCAATCTGCCGGAACACACCCGCCGTACATACACACAAACTATCCGGAAAATTCACAACGTGCCACAACACCGCACTAGCCGCCACCATACTCGTCTTACCACTTCCATTAGCCGCCTTCAACGCAACACGACTCCCCTTATAATTCAAAGCCTCCAATACATTGAACTGCCAAGGATACGGACTCTCACCCATCCACCTCTCCGGAAACCACTGCAAGTCATACTCCTTGCTAACCGCATCCTTCGTAGGCTTGGGCTTATTCTTGCTACCCTTCGGGCGACCTCTTTTTGTTGGTGCTGATTCGGAAGGGGGGGCAGCAATAGCACCCACGGGGGGGAGGGGGGTGGCCAGGTCACGGTGGTGGTCTGTTTCTCCGGATTTCATGGCTTATTTTCGCACAACATAAGATATATGCGGCGGATAGAAGCGCCGAGCAAATCACGTTTAACTACTGTTTTTACGGGGTGATTTGGCAACCTTCACCTGCTCTGCGGGCCGTTTGGCTTGCGATGCCAGCACGTTTTGCAAGTTAATTTGGACGTTTTGCGCCGGTTGGGTGGAAGGTTGGGCAAATCCTGCTGTTCTCTCCAAAATCCACGCGGCCGCTTGCCAAGACTTGGCCGCATGGGTTTGAATCACGGCTAGATTGTTTTTTATCCCTTCCGCTTTAGCGCGCTGCAACCTCTCCCCAATCCCATCATCCCTTTTCATGGCACGGGATAAGGCCGCCTCGCTGATGCCAAGCAAACCGGCCACCCTAGATTGCGGGAATCCCAATTTCATGGCGTCCTCGGCTTCCGTTATCTGCTGCTCGCTAACTGTGGCAAGGGCTTGCTTGCGG
>Ga0208434_1000152_pt1 | contig 37048 bp, 40 predicted proteins | sample 13_taG_FD_184086 | JGI IMG/M metagenome (GOLD analysis project Ga0208434, IMG submission 184086) | Marine viral communities from the Subarctic Pacific Ocean - 13_ETSP_OMZ_AT15268 metaG (SPAdes) (version 2) | ecosystem: Environmental > Aquatic > Marine > Oceanic | place: Pacific Ocean | collected... | reverse complement strand
CTTGACATTGTAATTTTATTTCCTGATGTAAAAATCAATCCCTTATTGGCGGCTCCTGTAAGAGAAGAAGGTTTGTTTGTAGCCAAATGAGAGGAACCAAGGGCTTTTGATAAAATATAATTTTTTTCTTTATCCATATAAATTGCTTCGGAATTAAGTTGTGTCATAGCAGGAGTAATTGTAAATTGTGCCCCAATGGGTTGTCCTCCGATAATATGCCTCCCAATGCTTTCAACTTGACCAATATAACCATTAACTGAAAACAACTTTGTTCCTACAACAGGGTAATTATCAAAATTAGCACCATCAAGAGGAGAAGCCAAAAGCCCATCATTAATATTGCTATCAATCGTCGTTGCCCCCAAAGGAAGAGTGTATGTGCTACCTGACTTTATGTTGGCGACTTTGTTGTATGGGCTATTACTAGAATAAATAATATCTTCGCTAAACAAAGTGTTTAAATTTACAACTGGGGAAAGCAATTTGTTAAACCTGTCTCTGCCCTGAATTTCCATAATAGTTTGCCCATCCTCCTTTTTACTTTGGATATTTTCAATTTCACCATTAAATCTTTCAATGTGTAGTCGGTATTCCCCTTGAGCAAAACTTAGAGGATTAGTGTTATAAGAATCATCAGAAAAAGAGAGAGTAATCATTCTTTTTGTAGCATCGCAAGCAGTAATAGTGGCAAACCTTTCATTATGATTTAAAGAGGTGAATGACAGATACATTTTGCTAAACCTACCATTAAGTAGTGAGGTGTCAAGCATAAGTGTCCCGTCTGTGGCGTTATATGCTCGCCTGTGGAGCGTTGCACCACTTGAGGGGGTGATTGATTGTGCGGTAAATTCCCCTTCGTTCTCGGTTCTTGTATAGGGGTTTGTGCTGTTTTCAAAGGTAAGAGTTTGCGTTGTTCCCGATAGTGAACCGATAGTTTTTATAATTAAAATATTATCATCAATTTTGACTTCATCACCTGTGTTCAAGACTGTTCCCAAATCATACTCAGTATTGAATGAAAATACTGTAGCAGAGGCAGATGAATCATATGTTGCTCTTAATGCAAAGAAATCATTCATGTCGCCAGTATGAATAGTGTGTCGCACACGGTAGGAGTCAAACTCTTTTACCTTTCTTGGCATAATTCTGCCATTATCAATAACTGATGTTTCTGCAAAACCACCTTTTCCGTCAATAGATTCTGTATTTGTGTGGTCATAAACATTGTAAAGTAGGTTGGCTTTTGTAGGAGAAAAATCATAACTTAAGTATCTTAAAGGACCGGTAAATGTTGGAGTAGAGATAACATCGTCTGCGATTCTTCTTGCGTTAAAATGGCTTTGTTGATAATTCGTATCGTCCACCGTTAGACTTGTGCCTTCATTAGAAGTGGTGCTTGTGCCTTGACCAACATCTAAGTCTCTTAACTTATCAGTCAATTTTATTTTATAGGAGAACCTGCTGTAATCTATAACAGACTTACCAAAGTCTTGCATGGTTGTAAAAACTTTGCAGTTATCTGCATTTGATAGCGTATAACTGTTAGCCGTCCCGCTTTCCCTTATAGCATAGAATTTATGATTATGGTTTAATTCATTAGGTTTATCCGTTTTATATCGGCTATTATTTATTGTCGGGAAATAAAATAGTGGCCTTGCTACAGACATTCTTCTCCATAATTCTCCTTCAAAGTCGTTCAAAGATTCGCCTAAATCATTATCTTGAAGCATACCCATTGATATAGCAATAACATTATCATTTTTAGTCATTTCAAAAATAATAAATTTAGTGTCCTTTGGTATTTCATTTCCTAATTTTGGCTCAAACTCAAAAGCATCCCCATATTCGTCCTCTGTCAAAACTTCTGTGATTTTAGCAAAATGGTGCTGGTATGGTGTATCTGAATATAATAGAACAAAATAATCATTATCTGTTAAGTTTGTAGCGGTGGGGTTAAATCTAATTCCTGTCGTAGTCAATGAATCATAGCATTTAATTCTAAATCCTTTCGTGGTGTTTAAGTTTGAGTATTCTGTAATTGTTCCGCCCCAACCGCTAATTACAACAGAGGTGTCTTGTTCTGTAATTGCAGTATAAATTCTATTTCCATCAACTGGACTAATATCAATCAAATATGGGTTAGTGGGGGCATTGAAGATATTACCATCTTTTATGTTTAGTGCCATTAATCATCCACCTCCTCAAATCGCAAATATAAAACAGTGTCATTTAAATTAGGCATTAAGTTATTCACGGCATCAAACTCTCTTTTATTGATATTCATAATGCTCAACTCATGGAGTTCCCCCATGAATTGATTATTAGTAGTTGCCGAATTAGCCCCCGTTGCTCCTCCACCGTTAGCCCCAATGTAAAAATCTTCTGCGGCCATAGTGAAGGAATCTGTTTGTGTGTGAGTCCCAGTCTTAACTAAACGACCATTAAAAAACAAATTAGCAACTTTATTTTGATTATCCCAAGAACAGGCAATATGATAAGTATTGTTGATATAACTAGGTTCTTGAATATGCTTTATGTATATTTTATCCCCATTATTTATTGTAATGGGAGACGGAGCCGCCAAAGTGATGGCACTGCTGGTAAAAGTTTGTATAGTGCCTATTGATAAAAATTCTATTCCTTGCCTAACAAATAACTCAGCACCCTCAAATAATGTGGAGGTTCCAATTGCGTAATTGACAGTCGCTCCAGAAGAACCAGCAGTAGCAGTTGAATTAAGCCTATATTTTAATTTACCATTTTCATCAAACCCTTCTAAGTTGCTAGTGCTGATATAATCATATTGACTCCCTTCGTTCGGCAGAATAACTACATCGCTTGTAAAATACTCCATAGAAGCAGAGCCTAACTTAATCCCTACCTTAATCTTATATCTCGCAGGGTTGTTTTCATTATGGAGAGTTTCATTTACTAAACTTACTTGGAAATTAGTGCTATGAAAAATTCTCATTTCGTGATTTTTGCGATTTGCTCTTGGTAAATACACCTCGCTTTGGTGATTATTCTGCGTCCCTGCGGTGTAAATGGATTCTTCTAAGGCGGGCATTATTTTTTTGCTGCTTGAAACAATGCCAATACCGTCGCTGTGGCTCACCTTTGAAAGGCTCCCACTGGTGGGTATAAATAAATCGCCTCCTGTGCTATGCGTCCCATAACCGTTGATTTCATAAGGAGTTAAGACACACTCAAAAGTAAAGTTGTCGTCTAAATCCCAAAGACCGTAAGTGATGCCTGTTCCTGTTGAGGCCACATTATCGGTATAATCTATTGTTAAAAAACCATTACACATAATCGGAAAAACAAGAGACCTTTGTTTCCCTGTAAAAATAGAATATGACATAATAAAACCTCATGGTAAAACATTGGCGACAACAAATTCCATATTGAAAGAAACCTCCACTGTTTCTGCATTTAATTCAAAACCAAAACTCTGAATAAAACCTGCAAGGCCAGTGGAGGTGTCGGAGGTCGGAAAGGCCTTCGATAACGCTACAAATTTATTATCTTTTTCTAAAGAGGCTCCTCTGGACCTAAATGTAAAAGGAATCTGTGCAGTTAATGTTCCGTTTGATAAAGAAGAAGCAGAGGGATTGCTTGGGTTGTCTGCTTGTTTTCCTCTATCCACATAACTTTCATTAACCTTTGAATCAATTAATATCACTAATTCATTAATTGCTTGATACCTTGCTGCCCCCGTTGAATCAACACCCGATGCAATAAGTTGAGCAACTTCTTGAGGTGTAAATGTAAGAGAACCAGAGGTATGGCTTCTTTCTAAAGTAGTCTCTAAAATAATACCTGTCAAAGAAATTCTTTTGTTTGACATTCCCAAATCTAAGGCAACTGTTGCAGACTCGCCAGTGGCTAAACCGCTTAGAGGAACGGGTAAATTCGGAATTGCTTTATCTACACTTATTGATATTGATTGCACTTTTAAAGGGATAATATCAACACTTGTGCTAGTGCCTTTATGTTGTTGCAATTTAAGATAAACGAACTCTCCGCCAACTAATGTCATGTTATCACCTCAATGTGCTAGAAGATGTGCTTCTGTTAATTTTTGAATTAATCATTCTGCCGATTTCATCTGCCATTCTTCGCATCTCTGCCTTTGAAGAATCCTTAGCATTGACTGTAATGTTGAAGTTATTGACTGTGCCACCCATTCTTCTTGATTCAGCATTTGAGTGAACTCTTGCACCTCTTGGTAAATTAACCAATTCTGGGCCTCTTTCACCAACAACAGTTAATCCACCTTTAGCAACACCGCCGCTTGCCATGAAAGGAATTCTGCTTGTCAAGAATTTACCAAGAGCATAAAACCCACCAATAAATGCAGTAGCGATAACAGTGGGCCAAAAGGCAAATATTCCGACTAAAATTAATAAAGCAATACCTATTGTTTTTAGGCCCTCTTTGACTGAACCAAACCCACCCATAAAGAAATTAATAACTCTTTCTAATTGTCTTGCGACAAATGCTTTTGCTGCGACATATAAAACAGCACCTAAAAGTTTTAACGAAGTAAATGCGATTTCAAGAATACTCCATGCGACTCCCCAAATAGCAACAAAAATTTTCATAAGGTCGCCATCTCTAAAGCCTTCGTAAATATCTATAATACTGTCTTTGAGTAAAGTTAAACTACTACTAAAAGCGGCTTTAAATTTAGGCCAATCATTTTTGATAAATTCACCAAGTCTCTTTCCTATTTCCTGTATAGGTTTTCTAAAGAAATATACGAGAGCAAAGAACATTGTTATGTATATCATAATAGTAAATATAAATTTCATACCCATTTTAATGAAGTTTCCAAGACCTTTAATGAGTCCTTCGGGGAATGCCTTTTTCCAAGCCTTGAATATGAATCCTCTAAACTTCTTAAAGTTCTCTTCTAATGACATAAAGAATTTACCATACCCTATAAGAGAAGTATCAATAGCATCCATAATGCCTCCTATTGACCCCAAAGGTTTCAATATTTCATTTAGTGCCTCTAACTCTGTATCTTCTTCCGGTGTTCTTGCATGCGCCCCGCTACCATAACGAGAAGCCATTTTTGATTTTAATTCCCTTTTTCTTGCTCGTGCTTCATCAATGCTCATTTCTTGCCCAAAAAATCCACGCAAACCTACTAGGGTTGATTCTGCATTATTTCTAGTTTGTTCTCTAGTTTCACCAAAAGCCCTTGTAAATTTACCTAATCTAGGAATCTTACCCAATGCTTTTATAGTTGTGCCGAGAATGTTTCCTCCACCTTGCTTCATATCTTCTCGCATTTTATCAATCGTTTTTTGTAGATTATTATATTCCTCTTCTTGAGTATCTTTATTTAATTTACTTTGTGCAGTTTTTAATCTTTCTATGTCGTCCTTGTAGTCTTGAGTGCTTCTTGAAGCCCTTCTTGTTGCACTACCAATTGCTTGGAGAAGAGAAGATGCCCTATTTAATGCTCTAAAAGTTCCGGGCGGTAAGAAACCATACATGAATTTTCTAATTTTTGCACCTTCTTGTCCAAAAATAGTAATTTCTTCTCTCGTTCCTGCAATTGATTCTGCTAAAAACTCAAAAATATTTCCGCCAGCATCCATATATGCTTTGCGAGTAGCCTTTGAAAAAACCTCAAAAGATTTCCCTTGGGTATTTAAATCTTCAATAGCCTTTGTTAAAACAGTTGTTCTTTTGTTGAAGTTTGATACAACCTCTCCGACCCTGTTCACTTCTTGGCCGAATTCATTGACTAGAACATTTCCGTTTCTTACCAATTTACCTTTCCTATTGTAAGTAAGATTGAGGGCTTTGATAGTTGCAGTTTCCTTTCTTAGGGCCTTTTCTGCTGCTTCTGCCGCTTGGACTGCTTCCTGCTTGGCCTCGGCTTGTAATCTAATGAATTCCTCAAACTGCTCGTTGAGTTTTTTCATTTGTATAAACGCTCGGCCCGACATGAAAATCACTTCTTTTTACTTGCTTTTTCTATCTCTTCGGCCTTAATCATTTCAACATTTTTATGAACCAATAACAAATCTTTGACTAATGATGCTGGCATTTTGTATATTTCTAGTGGGCTTATTGACAATGCTTTCGCTAAGGTATATACGATTATTAAGGAGTAATCTTTAGGAGAGGCTTTTCCTCCCTTTAAAGCCCTCCTTAATCTTCGTTTTTTTCTTCATCCTCCTCTAACGCGTTAAACGGGTTTGGGAGAATGTCTTTAATTTGACTCCCTACATAGGGAGTCAAGCGGAGAATATCAACCGCAGAAAGAGAAGGTTCAGTCTTAACAACAAAGTTTTCAAACATAAATCTAAACATGGCGTTTAAATCTAATTGCATGTCTTGACGCTTTGTATCAATTTTCATCATGGCGTTCATGGCTTTATCCACCTCAAGCCATGTGGGTTCCTTGACCCACACTTTGAGGTATTCATCGCTTTCGGGTGCTACACGGATATAATGTAGCGTAGGCTCGGTTAGTGCAAATAAAGCACTCTTATCTGATACAATTTTCTTATCACTTAACATATTCTCCACCTTCTAACCAACAAACAAACAAACGGTGTTGGTGGAATATTATTCTGCTAACTTACTAGTTTTCTTAGGTTCCTTCTTTTGAACTTCTTTCTTTTTAGCGGGCTTTTTAGCCGCTTCTTCTTTAAGACGATATTTGTCGTATTTATCCACAATATCACCCCTGTAAAATCCAATGCGTTCTAACTTCACAAGTGTTGAGATTTCTTGGCATAACTGTGCCTTCAATAGTAATTGGTCCTTTATCATCGGGAATGGTGATGTTAGCAGTGCTTAGATAGTAGTCTTGGAATTTCAAAAGAATTTGCTCATTGAGTGTGCCGTCTGGGGCATTTTTGTCAAATTGAAGCGTAATCAAATTAGCAGCCCCTTCTTCAGTTTGGTCAAGAAGTTCTTCAAAGAGCCTGTTATCCGTAATCATAGCAGTAAAAGACAATTCATAATTCCTTTGTGCTGGAATTGCAGACTTAACTGATTTATTCCCAACACCAATAAATCTCTTATCTTGGAGGTTGTTGTTAATGGTTAAAGTCATGTTGGTAATCTTCAAAAATTGCTGTCCAAAGATAGAAAAGGAACCCGACGAGAAAAAGAACGGTTCAAGGGATTCTTCACCTGTTGCCGCTAAAGTGTTTGACCCGCTACCAAAGTTGAATAAATCTGCATTGTCGGAAACACCGCCACGACCTTCATAAGCCTCGTTAGTCTTTAATTTGTGAACGGCCCTTGAATTTAAATCCAAAGTCATTTTAACTTCTTCATTTTCGTTAGCCGTCATAGTTAAAGTATTTACACGGTTTCCTCTAGCAATTCTCACAAAGTTATGCGACTCTGTGGCTATTGTCAAATCTCCTGTTCTGTAAGCGTTGGCTGCTTCTAATTTACTCATGCTTTGTTCCAAACCAAACGAAGGCAATTCTTCACCATTTGCTTCGGCAAAAGTATATTTGATTGGGTTTGTTAGAACACCGCTTGCATTGTATGATGGTAATGTCAATAATGCCATATGTGCAGCAGTATCTTGATTTGCTACTGGTGGAATCATAAAAGTAGAATCTTTTGCTGTTCGATAGAAAATTGGGCCTGTATTGGTAAAGCCTGTAATATCAGCACTAAATGCCTTTGCAGTTGCAGTTTCTCCAATATCCAAATAATGAACATTGTTTGCATGAGCAGTATATGGTGGAGTAGCGGGGTCTAAAGTGTTGCCTCCCGTAAATGTAGCATTAATCTGTGTGCATTTACCTAAAGCATAATAAAGCCAAGTGCCGTGATTTGCGACAATATTTAGGTTTCCACCGCTTGCAGTTTCAACACCCTTGTATTGATGAGTAAAGTTTCTGCTGTTTCCAAGAGAAAGGTTCAGTTGCTTCATTTCAACCTCAAGGTTCGGGAAGGTGGCCGATTCCAAAACACCCAACCAATTATCAGCACTTAATCGTGCAATAGAACCTGTTAAGGTTGTTGGAGCAGGTGCGCCATATCCTCTAACAATGATAAAATCAGTAGCGTCTTGAACAGTTAAAGTATGGGCTGGAGAAATTGTAAAGGAAGTTGCATCGTTAGCAGTAATTACATGAGTTGAGTGAATTACGGTAGTGGAGGCAGAAGCATCGTATAAATCAACAACACAACCAACATACAGATTTTCTACCATTCTAACATTATCGCTCCAAAGAGCATCAACTACTAATTTTGTTGTTGTTGAACCTGAATTGTTTAAAAGAACCTTCAAATCCAATTCCGGAACCATCGTCAAAGATGCTCCGCTTCCTAAAAATATGTCTGTATTAATCGCCATGGTGTTTTCCTCCCCTATTGAACAAACTTACTAGGGAATACTTACTGCAAATCGTTTCGCTTCTAAACTTACTTTATATCCAAATAATCGCTTCGCTCTGTCATTTGACTCGCTTCTTGAACCCAAAAATAATTGCTGGAAACGGGAACCGTCCGATGCCGTATAACCTGTGCGCTTGCTCTCAAGAGCCCTACGAAGTATCAAGTATATAGCCCTTAGCCTGTCTTTGCCATAGTTTGCATCTAGTCCCGACCTCTCATCATGGAGAACACGAATATGCAGAGTAAATGAATAAGTTTCATTTCTTACATCATAATGAACCGTAGGGTATTCTAAATTTTGAGAATCTTCAAATATTACTATAGTGGCGGGAGATTGATTTAAATCAACACGAACACCTTTATGTGCAGTAGTTGTTCTAATATCAATAAAATCGGGAACAACAGCATGAGAGGGTAAAATATCACCGGATGAGACTAATGCAGTAGCGTTAGTCGTCCAATTGTTGCTAAGTAAATCTATGAGTAAAGAGACTTCATCCATTTCTTCACCTCTTCATTAATCTGTTTATTGATATATTTTTCATATTCTTCCATAGCAAATTGTTGCACTTCTTCATCGGAAAACGACACATCATAGCCAAGCGTAAGAGATAATTCATCCATAGCGAGTTTTCTTTCTTTTTGAATCTGCAATAACTCATTGAACACTTTCATGTCAATTTCAATCGCCATTTAATCACCTAGTCAATAAAATAAACAATGTCTGATTTGCCCTTAAGAATGTCCATTGCTTCTTTCTTAAGAATATCATATTTCTCTTTAGTTGAGATGTTTGCTCCTGTTTCAGCGATTAGTATGCTTTGGTCGTCATGGCGAATAATTTCAGCAGCAACAAGTTTTGTAGTTGCTTCGTGAACCGCAGCCGGAACCCTCGCATTTCCAGCAACATAGGAAACAAACACGGAATTGCGAGTATGGTAGGGGTAATCCTGCAAAAAGAAAACCCTACCTTCTTCTCCTAATAACCAATAATCGCCAGTCCTTCGCATATCATCTTTATCCGTGAACGCTGTTAAAGAACACACCGTCGGTATTTCATCGGTGGTCGTAAAGGTCAAGGCGTTGCTCCCCGAAGCCGTAGCCGCCGCATCAAGAACAACCGTTGTTGAGTCTGTAATAGAGGCAATAGAAACTGTTCCTGTAATTCCCGTTCCGCTTACAATCATACCTGATTTAAGTTTGCTTGAATCTCCGACGGTTAAAGAGGTGCTGGTATTTGTCGTTGTGCAGGTCTGTTTTATGGTCGCTTTGATAGCACAATCCGCCCCATCATCTCCCGAAAGTAGGGATGAGAAGAGGACAGTCCCGCCATTTCCTTCCTCCTTTTGGGCAAAGAAAAAGTCCGAAAGCGACAAATTAGAAGATGTAAGCCCTTTTGATGTTGTTGCCCCAGTATATTGAGAAGTGCTAGGAAACTCTTCATTTACCAAATGAGCGATTTCCGTAGCAGTAGTTTTAGCCCCAAAAGTATTACAAAACTCATCAACGCCTAAACTATCAACAGTATTCTCTGCAACCAATTCAAACTCAACTCCGCTATTTGGGAGTTGTAGAATAATAGAATGCATATCCCTAAAGTTTTCTTTTAGTTGAATTTTGGCCTGAGCAGAAGCAATCTCCTTATACCCACTACCAGACCAAACCAACAAAGAGACAATTTTACGCACCTTCATCTGCCTTAATTGAATAAATCCAACATATCCACCATAAAGCGTTTGGCCCGGATGATTTCTGAATTGGAAATTATGTATTTCTTTTTTAGTAATAATAGGGCGATAACTTCTTTTTAATTTATCATCAACAGTCCCCTCAATTCTCTTGATAATTGCACCAACTTGCTTAATAGTTGGATAAGTAGTGGTGCCGAATTCTGGCACTTGAAGCAAATGAGCAACCGATTTAAAGTCTGTATAGAAACCATAGCCGTTTTCATACGATTGCGCTACGCCCGACCCAGTATGGTATGCATTGGTGTAGTCGCTTGGGGAGGTTGTAATTGACATTAATCTTCCTCCATATCATCAACTTCACCTTTTACTTCAATGTCGTAATAGTCAATTAAATCCTCTAATCTTTCTCTAAATAGCATCAAGTGTTCTTCCATTTTTGGTGAGGGCTTCACTGAGTCTTGAGAATAGGTATTAGAAGTCCAAGCGGCAATAGGGGCGGTTTTTAAGTCCACCTTTACTGAGATGTTTTTAAGTCTATTTTTTAGAATTTTCTGTTCTTTATCAAAACTTCCATCTTTACCGCTTACACCTTTCATAGTATCAGTTTTACTTGGCAAAGAAAACTTAATTTCAACCAAATTAACATTAACTTTTGTTATGTCAGACATTTCAAAATCTAATTTTGAAGCGTGCCTACCATCTGAAATTAATTGATTTAAAAGTTCTCCTGTGTTTAATTGATAAGAAATTGTTTTTGTTTCTTCCTTTCCCTTAAGAAAAGAATCAGGAACCATATCTTCAAAAGTAAATTGAGTAATATTTTTATAATTGCCATTGACCGTTTCTGCTTCTAAATATAATTCTCCCTTAAAATCTTCCTCTTCCGAATAAGTATCTTCTTCAAATAATCGGTCGCTAAAATTTAGTGATTGGTCTCCGACAGAAGTCCAACCTCCCGAAACAACCCCTCTTTGTCTAATCTGTCTAGATTTTTCATCTAATAAATATTGAGACAAATCAGTTAAGGCCTGTTTATATCCCCTGCTTTTGCCTTTACCTAATACCATCAAAGTGGGTTCAGTTGATTTTAAACGGAAGGTCATTCCGATGTTATTCTCCACAAGCGTTCTAGTGATTTCGTTAGAAGATAAAGAGGTTTTAGAATCTAAAAGAATATTAATTAGTTGTCTTTTGAAAGGAGTTTTTAATTTACCCTTTTTAAACCTTTCTTTCATTAATGCTAATCTTTTAGGTGTAAGTTCTCCTGCTACACCAAGCGTTTCATTTATACCGTCAATTAGTTTTTCTTCACTAAGATTTCTATACTGTTCTAAAAGAGTTTTTCTTTGTTTTTTTCTTTCTTTTTGCGCTAGAGAAAAAGCCTCTTCAAAGGTTCCCCTAGTTGTGGTTGCCCCTCTCTTTGTCAGTGTTATTTCTAAAGATAGGGGTTGAGGTATCGCAATTGGCCTTAAATTATATACTCTTTTAAATTCATCAATATTAAACTTTGGTAATTTCTGCATGTCTCTTCCAAACTTAAAACCTGACCTTCCACGAAGCCTGTCGTAATCCATAGAACCAACATGGATTTCATATAAAGTGGTAGCCTCCGCATACTCGGATAAAATATTTCTTACCTCTGTATTACCTGCTGTTTTTTGTCCTCCTAAATACTGTTCCCACGCTTCACTATCCTTCTTTAAAAATTCAATAGAAAGTTTTTCATCTCTAAGAATATTGCTAACAATGTCTCCTAAAAGGTTCGTAAAATCTTCTTTTTCATCTTCGTTTAATTCTCCTAAAGAAACAGCCAAGGCTCCATTAGTAGGGTCAAGTATTTCTTTGACCATATCAGAATGCTCTGATGAGGAAGCCATTAAATATCTCTTAAGATGTTCATTAATAACATCTTTTTGTTCAGGCATAATCAGAGTATTCCCTGTTCCCCAAGAGATTTGATATTTCAATTTAAACGCCTCACATCAACCATTTAGCCCAAGCAGCACCTTTTTGAATAGCAGAGCCTAAATGAAGCCCGCTTGAAGGTGGCTCATATGACATTTGTCCCTGAGCATCCAACCAGTATGGTCTCCCATATCCGTCCGTTCCCGAGGGAGGAATAGGGTAGCCTGACCCATTATTAACCGCCCCCTGCATCTGTTGATATTGTTGAGTATTGCCCGTTAGCCCCGCCATAGCCATTCCTGCTGATGGCTGTTGTGATTGTCCTCCGCCGAAACCTTGAGATTCAAGATATTGCTGTTTTGCCATTTTTCTCTGCATAATAACTTCGCTATTGATAGCGGCTCCGAGAATCTTTTGAATGTCTAAATCAATATTTTCTTGGGTAATTCTTTGATACTCCATAAGAGTGTCTGCATTAACAGTCATATTGCCGCCATTATTTGTAAAAGATAGTTTGCCTAACATATCCGAAACTGTTCTTTGAACCACATCTTCCATCAATTGTTCCAATGCGGCTAAAAACATTTCACCATGGTATTGGAAAAACTCTTCCACATGATTATCCTGTAAAGAAAGCAAATTATTAACATTCTTAAATTGTTGGTCGCTTTGTTGCTGGACTGCCCCTAAAACAGTCCTATTGCTCGTTCTCCATGCCATACTTATTCCTCCTTTTCTTCAATCGGTTCGGGGACCTTCACTCCATTTTGAATCATCAAATAATTAAGCCTATCTGTCAAAATATTGATTTGCCCGACCAACTCTATGGCCTCGTTCGTAGCCGACCTATTATCCTGTAGGGTCGGTGGTTTAATAAAATAACCTGCGGCAGTAAGAGAAGCCACCTCATTTTTGCTTAAGTGGGTAAGGGGCTTGCCAGATAGTGCCTTTGGCATCCGAGGCTTGAATGCCTTGAAATCTAAGCCATGCTTCTCAGCAAGAATTTGTTGCTCAAGCATTTCCAATTGCTTGAACATTGATGCGTGTTTAGGGCAATATGTTCCTTTAAGTGGTCGTCCTTTTACTACTTTTTCCAAAGGAATAGGCGGTCTTAAATGGTCGCTCGGTTCCCACAAATGATGCATACCGCAAACAACGCAACGGTCTTTGAGATTAAACTTCTTACCATATCTAAAGAAAAGAAAAGACTTAGGTTCGGGTGAAAGAACTTTAATTAATTCTTTTTCTTTCTTCTTTGGTTTAATATTCATAAACTGATACTCTATTACTTGTCCTGCTGTTCTTGCCTGTTCAATCGGATTCAACATTGGGTTGAATTGTGTTGGTGCATTTTGTCCTATAATTTGCTGTTGATACATTTAATCACTCCTCTTTCAATTCTTTATATCTTTGGGTTTCATATTCTTCATAGCCGTTTGGGGGTGAGAAAAGAGGTTCTTTTGTTCTTGTGCTGACTCTCCTTTTTTCCATTCTTGATTTAGCCCTATTAGCCATTATTTTATGAAATGTAAATTTTCCCCCATAATATCTTATTACACTAGGCCAATCTGTTTCAAAATCCCATTTAAATTCATCCATTTTTTGTCTATGATACCTATATTTAAACAGATATGTTGCTTTATTGTATTGTTCTTCTGTTTTAGGAATGCCTCTTGTGTTTTGCACACGATAAGCCATTTTTAAAATTTCCTCCCACATAATATCAATAATCCTTTATCATTGTTGTGATTCCTCTATAAACCATTTCGGGTTCCGACTTTGCTGATACAATATACTTAAAACAAGGTATTCCTTTGTCGTTTAGTTTTCTCATACCGTATGCAAATGGCTCAAATATTTCATGTTTATCCATTTGTTGCCCTTCTGCCAATGGATATTTCTTTCCCCATATGTCATGCTTATTTGCCCAAATACCAATTGCCATAGGAAAATCCGAGTCTTTTTTCTTTTTACCATTTGACCATGTATTTGAAATAATTGAGTCCACTAAGAATTTCCATGCTAATTGATGGTCTAAGTTTGAATTACTATCTAAATGTCTGTGGTCAATCATAAATATAATGTATTTGACTCGGCGTTCCTTCATGTCCCTTTCCCATTCTTTCCAGTAAATTGCTTCTCCTCCAATATCTGCACTTCTTACGGTGTGTGAATCTCCATCAATTTTGATATTCTTTCTCGATGCTCTATGGCGACCAACTGTTCTTTCTTGGATTTGCGGCACTTCTCCTCTCGTTCTTAATTGATGGCTTAGTGTTGTTTTTCCGACCATTGTTGCGCCATAAACCCCGAAGTTAATTGCGTGAATTTTTTTGTAAAATCCTATGATTGCTTCACCGACTAAAATAGCAAATCCTGTCATTAATGACATTTTTAAACCTCAAGGGTAATCAGAGAATATGGGTTTTTCATTTGCGATGTAATCTGGGTCAGAGTAAGCCCTTCTATATTGTTCTGTTTCATAATCGCTATAACCACCTTTGGGAAACATAATAGGTTCTGCGCCTTTTGAATGCCTTCTTCCTTCGTGTCTTGTTTTAGCCCGTCCAGCCATTCTTTTATGAAAGTTATACATAGGCCCATACACCTTTCTTCTTTGAATACCCATCCCTTCGTATGAAGGAACAAACCTAACATATTCCCAATCAAAAGACTTTGCTTTTTTCATTTCTTTAATGTGGTATTTATGTTTATAAAAATAAGTGGAACGGTCATATTCCTCTGGTGTTGAGGGTATTCCACTAAAAGTCTCTTTTTTAGCGGGTTTGACAGGTTTCATCTCTTCGGGGGCATAATCCTGCGTTAGTTGTTTAAAATCATCCATGCCCATACTATCTGGGTCTTTTTTAAGTATATCAAACCACATATTAATGCCCCCACCCGTTTAAAAAAGTATCAAACAAGAAACCCATTATACTAAACTCTAGAACGGCTCCAATAATATTGCCAACCAAGAAGAAAAATAATGTGGAGCATAAGCCCCAAAACCACGCTCTCATTTTCAAAAAGAAAATATCAGCAGAGTGCGCTCTTTGGGTATTATAGGCATAATCTGATTCAGAAAAGCCCATCAAATCCCCAAAGACCATTTAACCACCTCATTGTAGTGTGGCTAAGAATTCGGTCCCAAGAGTGTTTTCTTCTGTTTCAGCAGGTTGCGAATAAGCAAATGGCACTGAAAATTGCTTTGCGCTTTCCCGCATTTTAATTTTTTGTTGTTCGTCTCTTGCTTTTCTTTCCCAATAGGCAGCAATCTTTCTATCGAGAAGCCACATCTCTATTTTATCATTTAATGACAAGTCAAAGACTGCCTTTACCACCATAATTGCTCCTATTGTCCCGAGACCGAACAAGATAGAATGCGCTAATGGCCCATAAGGAAACCCTAGCCCAATCATAGCATAAGCATATACATTTGCCCCGCTTAATGCACCGACAAAAAGAATTGTCATAACTAAGCGAGTGTCTTGATTAAGAGCAGCCATTATATCACCTCAATTAAATTCAACAGAAACTGCCGCACCTTCTCCTGCTCCGGAAGAAATACTCAAATATAAACCATTTACGGCTAATACGCCATGCATGTCAAATTCAACCACTGGTGGGCTTGCTCTCGCTGCGGGGTCTGCGGGGTCGGTTGTAGCCACAATGAACCTTGCTAATTCTGTTCCGCTTGCGGCAGAAGCATTGTCAAAAACCTTAATTGTTGTAGGTTTAGTCCCCGTTAAGACAGCATGGATGGAAACCAACCTTACCTGCCCTACAAAAACCGCAGTGCTTGATGTTTTGACTCCACTTGAACGACATTGTGGCATACGCATAACCTCTCTTCATTCCCTCACTTGAGGAGGGCATATTTAGGCTTTCCGCCTACTCCTTTAGTGCAGAAGAAGGTTTCTTTGTATTCTTCTTCTTAGTGATTGATTTCTTAGCCTTTGGGAGCAATAAACCACATAATGTAGAAACATCTGGAAGGTCGTTTTCAAGTTGCTTTCGCAGAACAACCAATTGTTTTTCAGTTGTTTCTTTAAGAGCGTTTCTGTCGTCCTCAACAAAGGTGAACATAAGGTTTCTATCACCAATTTTAGCAATAGCCCATTCTGTTCCTACTTCCAATTCTGCATTCCTTCGGAGCAGACCAAAAGGTGTTTCTAACCTACCGATGTTTGATTCATCGGATAATTTGACTAGAGCCAAATTAACACCTCAAATGTTCCCATAGACACGAACACGAACACTTCCGCCATTAGCATCGTTAGAAAGTGTTGTTCCACTAGACATTGTAGTATGCATAAAAGCAACAGAAGTTGCTGATTCATATGCACCAGTAGCACTGCATTCCACTTTGATAGCGATGTCATTCGTGCTATTGTTAGGATTATCGTCTCCTGTAATCATAACCGCAGTAATGGTTTTAAGACCAAAGTCAGAAGCAGGAATCACTGAACCTGCCGCCACTACTTGGCTGATGTCAATAACTGCATCCACGAAGTATTCGTCTCCCGAAACACGGGGGGTAGTCATACCTTTATGGTCTGCTAAGACCGTAATTGCTTTTACTAGAGCCAATTAAAACACCTCACTTAAGGTTGGTAATCTTGCCTTGTCCCTTAAAGTAAGAACAGCCCATTTCAGCAATTGTGCGGTATAATGCTCTGTTGCCCAATTGTCCGACACCGAAGGGGTTTCCGTTTGAAATACCGTCCTCGAAGTATTGGGTTGGTTTCATAACTGCAAGCCATAGATGGTCAGTATCAAGCAAAAGCATATCCGAAATGGTTCCCGAATCAGCCGAAGTGCTTTGCATTTGAGCAACAGGAATCAATGGGATGTCGTAGTAGGTAGCCACACGGAAACCAACTTCTGCACCCTTAACACCACGAACACCGTTCACAGTAGGAACGATTTCCTTTCTATCCATAAATCGCTCTTGGCTCTGCAATAGGTCAGAAAGCGTTTGAAGGGTGTCATATCCAGTAAGAATAACCTTTGGAGAACCACCGTTCTGTCGCAATTCACGGAGCGTTGCGTTGAGAATACTCAAAGTAAATGGCCGAGAAGCACCCGAAGCATAACTGTCAGCACCATTAACGACACAATCAAGGAAAGAAGCACTATCACGGTTGGTTCCGTAAATGTGGTATGCTTGCGTAATATCGTTGGTAATAGACGAAACAGGGAAGTTATCCGCATCCATTTGGTCTAATTCTGCATTAGACGAAATGATTTTGTAAAGCGAAGTGTAGTTTCGGTCAATGTTTGCGGCGGCGTTGGTCTTATCTGCTTGAAGGTATGCTTCAAGAGGTGCGAGCATCATAAGGTTTTGAGACTCTGCATGGTGCTTGCCCATATCCTCACGCATTTGCGCTCTAATATCACCAATTCCATCATCAATTTGAGCCATTTCCATAGCCAATTCACTGAAATCAAACTGATGAGCAACGGTTTTCGGACTCATAAAGAGTGTGGAATATTCGGGAGCAATAGCGATTAAACCATCACCGGAGGTTGAAAGAGAAGCATTCTCAGGCACACCACCGATATGGTCAAGGCGTGGGGCATCCGTTCCAGCCAAATCCGTTCCAGTTTGAGTGAAAGAGTGGGTGTTGCCCGTTCCACCAGCAGGACGCTTTGAAAGGACTCTCCAACCGCTTGAAGTGTAAGGACGCTTTGCCATAACGGAAAGAGCATTCACTTCTCGGTTAAGCATAGACCAAACTTTCTGTCCGTAAAGGACTTGGTAAAGGTTTCCGGCAATACCGGATGTTGCGGAGGTTTGAGTTGCGGCATCGTGCCCGCCGTGAATACCGCTAACGGTTCCGGCAGTCTTAAGAAGCATATTGTTTGCTCCATTAAAATTAAGTCCATAAGTTTGTGCTTCTAGGTCTGCAATTGTGTTAATATATCCTGTCATAATAATCACCTCAAAGGTTTCCTCCAAAAGCCATCTTATGAATTGTGTTCCAATCCATTTCGGCTAATTCATCCATTGATGGGAGTGTAATTGTGGCTTCTTCCTGAGCCTTGATGATTTCGGCCTTTTCGGAAGTCAAGGACTTGCGAAGCGCAGTAAATTCATCCTTAAGTGATGCAATCTCGGAAGCGGCATCATATTGAGACTTTGCGAGAATGTTTTCACGGGTTCCCTTTTCAGCCTCAAAGCGTTGTGCAAATTGCTTTTGGAGGTTATCGTAAGCCAACTTCTCCAATTGCTCTTGACGGAAAGCCTCGTAAGCCTTCTCAATATTTCCAACAGAAAGGTCAAGAGTTTCTAATTCGTTGTTGCCAAAGGCCTTAACAACGGGCATATCCGTTGCTCTTGGCTTTCCGTTGTCAATAACGATTCTATCAGCAGGTTCGCCAATTTCAACACCTGCGCCATCAAGAGTGGAAACATAAGCCTTCATTTCGGCTTCGGGGTCGGTGTCCATAGACTCCTTATCCTCTTCGTCTCCCATTCTTTCCATCATCTTTTCAGGCATCATCTTCTCTTCTTCAGAGAGTTTGCCCATATCATCATCTTCTTCTTCCTTTCGGAGAGTATTCACTTCATTCATTAGTGCATCCAACTCTTCCAGTGCTTTTTCCAGTTTGCTCATGTTTTTCACCTGTTTTTTGTCTTGTTTCAAAATATCAAATTTTGCTTCGGGGTTAATTCCTTTTTCGCAGATAGTAATCTCATGTAATTCTAATTTACTTATTTCATTATATTGGCCTAATTCGGGATGGTTTTTCTTAACCTTTTGAATTGCTTGTCCTCCAATGCTAAATGACCTTAATGAACCTTTTCTAATTCCTCGATTGATTTCTTTTGCCTTTTCAATGTCATCTCTTAATTTAATTACTACAAAGAATCCGACATCATCAACCTCTGTTTTCCATAATTTTCCATTTTTATCTCGGTGTGATTTTACTACTTCTCCGACTTGAACATTTGAGTGGTTAGTCATTACATTTCTAAACTTTGGGTTCTCCATGTATTTTTCCACTGCTTCGTTTAATGCTTTGAGTGTGATTAAATCATTTTGCTTATCAACAATTTCAATGCTTGCATATCCACCAATCATTAGATTATCGCTTTTTAGAATCCTGAAGTCTAATGGTTGTTCTCTCTTGAGTAGGAGGGACATTTCCAACAACCCTTCGTTATCAAATCAAGTATATAAGAACCTTGGTCAGCGAGGGATTTTTTTATTGGAAAACTTGTCCTCATAAATATCCCATAGTCCTTCGTCGCCTTCTTTGTCTGCTGGTTTTTGCTCATAACCGGTCCAAGCCAGCCACATTTTGTTCTCTCCAACGGGAAGGTATCGGACATGAAACTTGGTTTCAAACTTATTTCCTTCCAAAAAGTATTCGTGATAACCGTTCCTTTGAATTCCAAGTTTCACTGTGCCACTATCCACGATTTTCTCTTTGTCAATGTTTTGAGCAACCTCGGCAGGGTATTTTCCTGCCGCACCGAATAGGTCAAACATTTCCTCTTCGTTTTGAGTATCAATCACCCAATTGATTGTCTCGTCGCCAAGACTCATCACCATGTTTAGAAACATTTCCTCTTCGTTTTGAGTATCAATCACCCAATTGATTGTCTCGTCGCCAAGACTCATCACCATGTTTAGATTATCATCTTTACGGGAATATAATTTAAATTGCCCCTCACGATACTTTTCTGGCGTTTTATATTCTGCTTTGAGCATAGCATATTTGTCTGTAAAATTAGAATCGCCTTGAATGCAGTTTTGATATTCTTCTAAGGCTTGTTCTAATGGGCCATTATCCACATCATCAACTTCTTCATCTAAAAAATCATCCACTATTGGTAATAACTCATCACAATCGTAGTAATTTACCGCCTCTTTTATTTGCTTAACTTCTTCTTCATAAGTTTTTGCCCAATCGTCCCGTTCTTCATCTATTATATTAGAGCGAAAGTTAGCATAAGTTCCATATTGACTAGAAAGAGCATCAAGCACCTGTATTCTGTTTTCTCTGATAGCCTGTTTTAATTTTTCACAACATTCACCATCTTTATTTGGATAATCAATAGTAATATCTTTAATTTCCTTTTCTTCAGGTTCAGCATCTCTATTGATTAAAACTGGAGATTTTAAAAGTCTTTTTAGGATAGCATCTCCATGCAGTTTATTTTCTTTAAATTCAATATGTTCTCTTGCACTTGCCCATTCTTTAAGACCCTGCATGCCGCCATCAACGACTTCATTATAGAGGCTTCCGTGTTTAGCACTTAAGAAATTATGAACCTGCTTAACAGTTTTTGGGCCATTATCTTGTAAATAATTTGTAATAATAGTAGTTAAGGTCCCTGCCTTTGTTTTCATAATTTCTTCCGCTTGGTTTTTCCAATCGTCTAAATTAATTATGGCATTCTTAGACATAAGATTATCCTCTTCAAAACCATAAACAGTAAATCCTCCCATATCTGATTTACAAATAATGGTGGCCGTTCCGTGTATGTGGTCGGTGATTGTTATGCCTTTCTTCAATCCTTCAATAGAATAATTAAGAGACTTCTTAGTGTCTTGAGACAGTAATTCTAAAGCGACGATTTTATCTGGGTATTCCACTTCAGGGACTTCAATGACCTTTGCAGAATAAAGGGTATATCTATCTCCCGCATTTTTGACTTCATCAACCTTTACCCGAATAATTTCTCCAACATCAACGGAAATTTTTGTATTGAGGGCTTTCCCGACATTCATGTATTTAATGCCATTAACTTCTTGGGTGAATTTATTCTCCTCTTCAACAGGCCCAACACCTACAGTATATGAGTATAGGTTGCTCTTAGTTTTCTTTTTGTCCAAAACTACAACATCTAAATCTACAAACTTCTTCCACTTTATCCACTTAGGGTTCTTTTTTGTGCCAATGTAATAGGTTGAGGTAGCGTCTTTGATAACTACTCCTTCGGAAGTAGGCATATCCATAATTTTCTCTGCATATTCAGCAATATCTTTTAGATTATCCGCTCTGCGGGTGTCCTTCTTTGAAGGAAACTTGAGAACATCTGCGGAATGTTGAGCATAGTTGTTGAACATGATTGTCATTCTGTTTTCTAATTCTTCATCAAGAAGCGTCTGGTTCTCATGTCGCATAATGTCAAAGACATGACATTTGAGGGTAGCCTTTGGGTATTTGTTCTTAAAAACATGGGCTATCGTGTCGGCACGATGCAGGGCTTCTTCACCATCAAAAAGAATCAACTCTGCATCTAAAATGCAATCACCGAAATGCTTTGCTTTTAATTCATCAGCAATATCTTTACACTTCTCTGTAATTATTTTTTTATTGTATGAAAATATCTTGATATTATTATCAATTTTATGTAATTGTATTCTCATACCATCATATTTTTCTTGAACAAACCATTCGCCACTAAAACCTTTTAATTCCTTAATATCATCAATCTCAAAAATCCGATACATTGGTTTGTTTGGGATAATAAAATCACTTAAGGATTTTTGTTCTTCTGATTTTCTTTCTTTCTTGATTTCTAAAGACTTTTCCTCTTTTTCTGGGCTAACACCTTCAATGTCGATTAAATCATCTAGTTTTTCTTCATCATACCTTGAGAGCATAAAAAGTTCTAAGACTCCCATAGCGGTTTTAACGGCCCTTTCCACGCGTTTAGAGTCTTTTCCGTCCCCGTAATGTTCAATAATATACAAGGCAATATCGTCCACCTCTAGGTCAAGCCCCTCTAAACCATAAGTAATATCGTCGGGTTGCATGTCTTTAATTGCATAAATCTCCTTGGGAAGAGGTTCCTTGTCCTCTCGCAAAGCATAATGCACAAACTTAACCATTTGCTCTGGCTTATCAAGTAATTCTTCCAAAACTTTGCCCTTAAATCTTTTAGCAAAGGGGTCTCGCACTAAATCCGAAGAGTAGCGAAGCATTTTGATGGCTTCGTATAACTCCTTTGCGCCAAGGCTTGAGGGGTCTTTAATGTCGTTGTTCTCAATGAGGCTTTCGGAAATGTAGTCTTTCATTTCATTCCCTGCGGCATCTAACTCATTGTATGATTCAATGATAGTGTCCACGACACTTCTCCAACGGCTCCCGTATTCTTTGGGGTCGTTAGCGGCAGAAAGATAAGCGACTCTCGTTTTCTCAAACAGACGAAGAATTTCTTCCGAAGGACGCTTATCCTTCTCAATGGTTGAGAGGCGCATTTAAATCCCTTACTGGTAATTGAAAATGTCTCTTAAAAATTTCATAAAGTCCCCCGTAGGGCCACTACTCATGGTAATTTGCGTCAAACGCTTAAGCGGGGGCATACCTTTCTTCTCTCTCACTTCTTTATTGTATCGTTCAAGAATAGAACGAAGCGCACTTTTACCGACAACGATATTTTTATTTTTGTCCTCATACCGTCCAAATTGAACACTATCTCCTAAGTCCTTAGCATACCCATCCCCAACGGTCATATCCATTTTCTTAAACTGCGTCGTTTCGCCAGCCTTTCCATAGCCCGAATGAGTCCCCTCTTGATTCTCAATTTTGGTCTTATCCTTTTCGGCCTTTGGTCGCTTAACCTTGACCTGTTCCATTCTGTCGTCCTTTTCATCAGGCAAGCGATTTCCTTCCATGGATTCACGAAGCAATTCCTTTACCTGTCTTGCCTTCTCAACAGTCATTGAAATGACTCTTTCTTCTTTACTCACTCTTTCTGGCACAATTACACATCCTTTGCATCATAATTAGAAAAGTCTCCAATATCTCTATCTTCACCAATGGGAACAGGGCTTTCGTAAATCTCATATTGCTGACAAGTCCCATCTGTATCAATACTAATAAAAATTTTAGTGCATTGGTTTTTCTTATTCCAACGACAATATTTTGCTTGACACCTCTGCACTTGGGCTAATTTTTGCTTTAGAATTTCGCTCACTGTCCACCAGCCCTTTCAACCATTTTATGAATGTCCGACCACTCCATTGAATCAACATTTACATTTGAAGAGGCTCCCAAACTGTCAATCATTGGGGTGGGGCTTTCAGCAACAACAAAGCCAGACTTCATCAATAAGTTGTCTTTGTTATAGACCGCCTTTTCAAGACTTTCAATCTTGTCAGAAAGAGCCTTGATAATTTGTAGCATTTCTTGGTTAATAGTATTCTCTTCACTCATTTCAATCATCTCTCTTTTTCGGCGGATAAACTAAATCACGGAGTTGTCGGTAAAGAAGTTCATACTCCTTACGAAGTTTCGTAGCAGTAGCCACTATGTCAATGTTGCGCTCGCCCATAGACTTCACCTTCTTGTTAAGTTTCTTATCGGACTTGGTGAGGTCTAATTCTTCGAGAGTCTCAATCAATTCCCCTAATTTTGTGAAGTCCTGACCAAAAAATTCTGTCGGTTCTGCTGCTTGAAGAGTTTTCTTTAGCCTCTTTTTCTGTTTATTATCTAAAGAAGCAAGAATTTGTTTTTTAGGTAGGGCTTTCTTTTCAATAATAAAATCCTTTCCTTCTTCATAGTAGTCCCATGTCATCAATATGCCTCCTCTTCGTCTTTCATTTTTTCTAGTGATTCCATTCTAGATTCAAGCGAATCATTCATTTCTTCAATTTTAAACGCACTACGAACAAACTTATCAACCTCTTTTATCAATTTGATGGCTTCCTCGTCTGAAAGAAGGGGAGACATCTGCTTGTCATTTTCTAAGAGACTTTGTAATTGATTCTCGTCTTTCTTTTTAGCCTTTTCTGAATATTCTCTTCCTAATCTACTAAAAGAACTTAAAACAGTAAAGTCAATAAGCGCATCAATAGCAGAAGAATATTGTTCTTTATCTTTTCTCAACTGTCTTAATTTAGGCCCAAGTGTCCTTAATTTATCAAAAGAATTATCAGTTAAAGAAATTAAGAATTGCATGTCTTGCTTGAATTCTTTCATTTCATTATTGTTGTTTTTTCTATTTTTAATTCTTTTTTCTAATTCTTTTATGAGATTTAAGTCTGGTTTTTCTTTATCTTCTTCTCTGCTGATTTGTGATTCTAATTCTTCTATGCCATATATTTTATAAAATTTCGCTGAATCAATTATTGTCATCGCTTGGTCAATTTCCGGAAAGAATCTTGAAGCGTCTCTAATAGTTTCTCTAACTTCTTTTTGTTTCTCTTTCTCTTCATCAAGCAAGTCTAATATTTTCTTTCTGCTTTTAGCAAGAACCCTTTCTTCTTTCGATGTGGGGTTATCTAAATCAACATCTCCTTGAGAAACTTTAGTTTGAAAATCTTTAATTCTTTTTCTTTCCTTTCTTGCTGCCTCTAAGCCTTTTTTATCAAGTAAAGTTTTAATGTCTGGCAACTGTTGTCTAAAAGACTCGTTTGCTAAAAGACTAATATTCCCTGCTTTGTTTTCTAATTCAACTAGCAGTTTATCCTGTTCTTTTATTACGATTTCAATCTGTTTAATCTGGCCTTCAATTGATGCTCTCTTTGCATTCAGCCTTTGATAGGCTCGTTCTATTTTTCCGTCTCCAATGGTTTTTCTTTTACCACTTGATGTGAACGCTTCCTCAAGAGGAATATTACCAATACCAAGAGAGCCCTCAAAGCCAGAGGTAAAGGTCTCTTTTTTATTTTTTCTCGCTTCTTCTTTTTTCCTTCTTGTTAATTTTTTTGCCCTTTCTATGCCCTCACGCCTAGTTTTGATATTTTTGGCATTTTCTGGTAGGGACTTATGGCGATTATAATGCAAATATAAAAAAACTTTTTCAAAGGTAAGAGTTTCTCCATCTTTGTCTTGAAACTCATCGTATGTTTTACTGGCTAACTCTTTATAATTTTCAAAAAGTTCCGTAAGATTTATTTCGGGATTCATTGGAATTTTGCGTTCTTTATCTTTTACCGTCCTTTTTGTAGCGGTTGGTGCAGATTGTTCCTCTTCGGAAAACACATCAAAAGACTCGTCAATTGTCAATTCTTCTTCTCCTAATTCCTGCCTTGTTTTCTTAGGTGCAGGTGGGACTTGGGCCGGAAGAACAACATCACCGTTTTTATTTTTCCTTGTAAATTCATAGTTTCCTAAAAGATTCAAACTATCGGAGAGACTGAGTGCTAAAGTATTGTATATAGTGGCAGACTTTCTCTTACCAATCACTCTATTGTATGCCGTAATGTTTTCAAATTCAAACCCAGTTGGGCTGTCATCCTCGGAAATCACTATGCTCTCTGATAACTCAGTCAAAGCAGGTAGGCTTCTTTTCGCAAAGTCAAAATCGGAAAAAAGAGTTTGATATCGGCGGTAAGTCTCTCGGCTTTTACCCTCTGCCGCCCCTGTTTCTCGGCCTTCTGTGTATTCTTTGTCTTTTTTATTTTCCGCTTTACGGAGAAGAAAGGTCAAGAAAATCACCACGGGATATTTTCTTTTCGTCCTCTTCTCTTAGGAGGAAGAGTTATTACATCGGGAATATCACGACTTGAGGGTGCTGGTTTAGGAGTAGTGTCTAATGGGACACCGGCAATATCTAGATTTCTTTCTGTTTTTCTGCTCATGGCCGCATTTTGATTCAAAGACTTAACTTGAGCCAACTCTTTCCGTAATCTAATTTCTTTCTGTTTCATATCTTCTGTCATAGCGCATCACCTTTTGTTCTAACAAGGATATCAATAATTTCGTCAGTGGACATTCCCGACACTCTATCCATAAAAGCGTCCATCAAATCTGTTCGTGTCATATTAGCCAAATGCTCTCTTTCCTCGTCAATAGTGTTTTTCTCAAATATGGACTCGTCTAAAGCATCATCCTTAACGAGGTTCTTATCTTCCATTCTAGTTAGACGGGGTTCTCTTCTCGCTTCAGGCATCTGCTTTTGTCTTTCTTTCGCTTTAATTACTTTTTCCCAACTATTCATCTGCGAGACCTCCTCTTTTGGCCCTTTCTTCGGGGTGGACGATTTGCTCTTTCCTTCATTTTTTCCTTTTGTTTATGTTCAATTACTTTTCTATTTTCAGAATTATAAGATTCAACACTTGTGATTGGCTTAACATTGTAATAGTTGTCCTTATTGTGGCTCCGCAATATTAACTGGGCAGAATTTCTAGGAATATTGTATTTGTCGCTTAGTGCATAAAATTGGTCCATATAAAAACCGTGGGTCTCAAAATCCTCGTCTGATTTCTTTTTTGCATCTTTAATGAATTCGGTAATATCGTTTTCGGAAAAAAAAGCAGACCACCGAGGTTTTAAATTTTTTAAAATCATTTCCCATTTCATCATGGAATCCTCCTTTCATTTCTTGTATCAACATTTTGGTTTCCCGCCTCTCGGGGTAAGCCGGACATTCGCTTATCTGGCCCTACGCTCATCCTGCTTTTATTTCTTGTGGCTGGTGGATTTTCTTGGGGCTTTGAACCTGCGCCTTCTGCAAACATTCTTGTTTGTTCATCTAAATCTCTTTGGTCTAAATTTGAACCTGCTAAGGGGTCCTTTTTTACTGGGTTATCTTCGGTTTCAGTAGGGGTTTGTTCTGGTTGAGGCTTCTTGAAAGTAAAGTTTCCGTCCTCGTCCATTTCAACTTCAAATCCGAGATTCTTTGTTGATGCCGCAATATTTACTTCAATCTCACGCTTACGAAGAACAGCAATTTCATCTTCTTCTTCGCTTGGAGGAAGTTTCAAGTCCCAATCAGTGATTCCAAATTGCTTAACCAAGAACGGAAACACATAATTGTTATAGACATTTTGTGCCATTTGAACGGCTCTGTTCGTGACCAAAATCTGCATACCTTCATTATTTAGACCGCCGCTTGTAGTATTGTCAGCCATGAAAACTTTGCTTACACCATAGAAGGCAGAAATTCTGTCTCTTAAATCATCTTTGACGGAGACATAATCCATTTCTTTGAGACTATCCATGAATTTAATCCATTCAACAGAACCTTTCCCACCCTCTGCTTCAATCCCCATGACTGGGATAAAGTGCGGGTCTGTTTCCATCTTTTCTTTGACTGAACGCCAAAAAGAACGCATGGAATCCATATTGCGAGTCTGCACTGCCAAAAGACCTTTTGGCATACGACTTTTAGTGTATGAAGAATTAACATAATTCTCCATAGCAAGAAGAGTTGTGATGTGATTATAGAGAGTGATGATAGGCGATAGGCCATAGAGTCGGGAAGGACTATACTTGCTGAAATGAAGCACCTCTCCCTTGATAAAATACTGGTCTTTGCCCCCGACACGGTTCACATAATGAACAGGGTGCAGGGTGCTTCCGCATTCTTCACAATTTTCATGTGGTTCCATAGCCAAAAAGTTTCGGTGATTAACGCAAGTGAAGCCCTTTGTTCCTCTTTGTCCTAATTCATCAGAATAAATAGCCATCGTCACGGGGTCGCCCCTATACACTTCTTTTATACGATGCATTCTAATTTTCTGATTGCCATCAATGAAATATTCCTTTACAAGAACAATATAAGCATCATCCATAATGTTAAGGTCATCTTCTAACTCTTTAAGAACATCAATAAATAACTGCTCCGATTTATTAACATACCCTTCAATAAAATTTTCTGCATATTTTAATTGATTAACATCAGGTAATTGGAGGTCTTGACTGCCACAACGAGAGCATTCTTGAACAGGTCTTTTATGTTCTTTATAACAGTTATTACATCGTGCTTCATATGCCTTTTCCCAAACATATCCTCTTCGGAAAACTTCCTGTTTAAGTTGAGTAATACAGGTTCTAGCAATAACTGAATTTTGAACAATGTGATAAATGATGGGCGCAGTCATTAAGTTATTTTGCTGCCTTTCTTGAATACCTATATTGTAAATAGACCTATCTTCTGGTTTGGGAGTTGTTCTCCTAAATAGATTAGAAAAACTAAAACGGCGTTTTTCTTCAACCATGCTAGCCGCCCTCTCTCATGTGCCTACAAGGAAGCCTGTTTATCAAGATGCCCCTTACGCCCCTTCGTTCTGCCTTGTTTTCAACAGTTTGGGTAGGTTTTTCCTCAGTATGGTTTTGCCCAATTCTTGGCTTGGTCTATTTTACAAGTTAGACATAAATCACTTATTTTATTAGCCTTTTTACATTTTCTGCAAACTGTGGCAAATCTTATCTGTTTGGGTAGTTTAGTTCTAACTCTATGTTTAAAAATATCGTAATGTTTGCTAGGCATTTTCATCACGCCGTTGGGTATATTGTGCCAATCTGTTCCATAGAATCCATAACTGACATTTTACAATTATCAGTATATTTTTGAATATCATCAAGATTTATGTTTTCTTTTGCCCAATCAAAACCTACATGGTCTTTGTGATTTTCCCACTTCATTAATTTAAAAATTTCATCGCATCGGCTCTTATACCAATCAGTTTTTTTATATGATTTTTTCATGCGAATCAATTCTAATAATAACTTAGCATTACCTTTCTTTAAACGAAAGTGCGGCAAACATTTTGATAGAAGGTTCACAACATCTCCTTGAGAATAAAAATTTAATCTGTTAATAAGGCGGGTGTCTTGGGGTGATTTTTGGTCAAGGTGCATTCGCCCAAAACCAATTGATTTATGCATTTCTTGCATGAATGCCTTTCCTCTTTCTCCCGTAGCAACCAAACCAACTCTTGGATTCATTTTGCGGTCAAGGGTGATGTAGCCATCTGAATCAATAAAAGCAGCAGTATAGGCCCAAATATTTTTCTTAATCTCATCGGGGATTTTATAGAAAGAACCATCAATAGAAACAATACCTAGTTTCTTTATTTCGTTTGTAATAACTTTTGGACTAGAGGCTTTATGTAATTCGTTAGGCATCATATCGTGTATCAACCTTGCCCCAATACCGTGATTTTCACAAACAGCCTTCAAAATAAAGTCTCTCTGCTTTTCTTTCTTTGATTTGGCTAAGGACTGATTACTAACCTTTTTTATGGTTTCTCGAAAAGCCCTTTTAGCAATACTCATTTCTTTTGAAAGTAAAGCATAGTTTTTACCATAAACCATTCCTTTCTGGCTTATTTCTGCTTCCCAATATTTACAAAGAGAATCAACTACTTCTCTTCTTTGTTCAGAAGATTTCATTTTATGTAATTTTTGCAAGTCTTTTTCATTAAAACGCATTTTAAGAAGAGGATTCTTGTATGGAGCAATCCAATAAATCGAGTCAATGCACTTAGATAAATGGTCAGAGTAAGCATCAATCATTGTATCAATAGCCTTCGCCATATTCTCTCTATTGTCTCCCTTTAATTTTCTGCGAGACATTCTCATCTGCTTGATAAGGTCAGGTATGTTTTTTTCTTCCACGGTATATTCTTGAGGAAACCTATCAAGCAACTTTCGTGCTTTGGTTGCATTAATTTTTAGAACATCACATAGCGTATTAATTTCATCATACTCGGACATAACAAAGTCCGAATAAAGGGCCTTGAAAATCTCGGTGTCGGTGTCTCTGTTCACTTCTTCTTTGACTTCTTCCTCTCGCCTTTGAAGTGCAGCCAACTCTTTGGCTTTTTCTGAAATTTTATCATACTGTTCTGCTGTCGGCACAATATCACCTCAAAAATTTAATCCTATTCCCCTATAATCTGTTCTTACAGGTTTTGCTTCCTCAAAGAGCCCTAAATCATCAAGCAGTATGAAGTTATCTGTGGCTTGGTAGGTTGCGGCGTTTGCTAAGGCAAGGCTCATCACCATGTCGTCATGTGCGCCAATTCCCTCAAATTTGCCTCTTTCAGTGATGGCAAACATGGATAATTCCTCAATCAAAGTGGAAGAAACCCGCCTACTTTCTTCATTGCCGTAGGGGAAATTTATTTTACCATTTTCAAGAGTCATCTGAAGATTAAGAATAATTTCTTGCTTCTTTCTTCTAGTGGTGTTGAAGTCGTGAATATTCAAATCAGCGACTTGGCGTAATTCTTGAGTAAATGATTTGGCGAAAGTATTTGTTTCAAAGAGGATTGCTTCGGGACGAAATAGTTGCCCGATAATTTTGACCTTCTGTATGTTTTCTCGAAACTGAACATTCTTGGCCCTATCAACATAAATAATAGATTTGTTTTCCTCCTCATCCATCTCAATAACAGTAATTACATTGTAATCTCCATCTGTTGAAATAGCAGGGTCCACGCCCACGAAATACTTCATTCCTTCTCTGCGATGTGGTTTCAGAACTAAATTCTTGTTTTTTGCTGCATCTAAATACTCAGGATTAAACAGAGAAGTCCCTGTTGAGATTGGAACACACATGTATTCTCGGGTGAACATCATTGAGCCAACTTCTGCTTTACGAGCCATCAATGCTTCATAATTCCAACGGTCAGGCCATAAGGGTTCATTCAGAGAATTTAGGCATGGATATGTTCTAACTGTATATGCGGGGTTCTCTGCAAGTTGTTGGTAAATATCTGTATAAGAGAACGGAGTCCCAATAACACGGAGAGAAGCGGTATGGTGAAGCGTAGGAATCATATCACCGTAAAACCAATCCGTCACTTTTTGAATTCCTGTCATACTAAACTCTTTCAAAGGGTCGTCAATGACAATCTCTTGAGGGTGCAAACCACGAATCTGTGAACCTACGGAACGCTCAAGGATTTGGTTTCCATTGGTAAGGGTAATGTTCCCGATAGCCCAACCCCTTGCAGGTTTGAATTTCTTAAGCATCGGATGGGTGAACATTTTATCAATGTCCCTCATGTGAACGAGAGTCTGCTTTTGGTTAGAAGAAATGTAAAGCATTTGAAAAGGAGGTTCTTCAAAAATCAGTTTCCACACAACCCACGAATGCATAAACACTGATTTGCCGTGGTCCCGTGAACAAATAATAACTGTTCTTTGGGTGCTGTTCATTAATTCATGCCACTCTTGAATGTAAGAAGGAAAGTCAAAACCTAACACATTTTGAAAAAAATAAGGGAATGAGTTTTTGGATAACTTCATATCCATCTCATGTTCAAAATTAAATGTGTCTAATTCCATTAGGATTCCTCTTGTTCGTGTTCGGGTGAGAAATAAGTTGGGAGGGGGCTATTTATTTGAAGTCTCCGTCTCATTCTATTATGAAACCGGCTTAATTGCAATTCATCACGAATCCCTCGCACTTCTAAAAATATTCGCAAAGGCTCCTTCAATATTAGAAACTCTTGCTTCAAAACCTAAAAGTAATCTCTTAAGTTCTTCTAAATCAACATTTTGCTCACCAACGAAATCATAAACGATTTCCTTCATGTCGTTGATAATATCAGAAAAGTTTCCTAATTGCTCAATTAAACTCCGACCATCTTCTTTTAGCCTTTCATCTGTCATTTTATAAATCATCCACACATCCTCCTTACCTTCTGGATTTATTTCCATGACACTTCCATTTTTTTCTGCTCAGGTTATTGGGGCTATTTGGGTCTTTTCTCCAATTACCTTTAATTTTATTTGACCTAGCACAATAAGCATCTCCTTTAGATGTTCCCGGCCTTATTCGGTCTTTACCGTCTTTAGCCTTTCCAGCCTGACCATATCTAACTGTTTTGGTTCTGCCTGTCTTTTTATTTCTAACGACTTTCTTAAATCGTCTTTTGAATTTTAGGATTTCTTTCCATTCATTCATAACATCACTCCCCAATTCTTTCGTAGTCCCCAGTAGTCTTATTTCTTCTGTGATAACCTAACTTATTAATTTTTTGACCAATCATTTCTTTACTCACTCTTGCTTTAGCATGTCTATTTGCATAAGCACCCGCACTCATATGTTCTCCTTCAACTAAGAGAGCAGCATATTCTCTGATTACCTCTTCTTTAATTTGAGAAATTTTAAATGTTTCTCTATCTCTTGTAATATTTTCAACCGCCTGAGTAAATACAGTATGATTTAATCTCTTTGCTGCACCACGGGCGGTTTTAAGAATTTCCTGCCAATCATTCATAAGCATCACCTAACATATAGCCTATTTTTTTTCCTGCTTGAATATCACTTGGATAATGACTTCCCATTTGCATTCTTGATAGTGAGATTTTATCAGCCATCGCTTTGAGTTCTTTTTTCTTTTCGGGGAACCTTTTGCCCAATACCCTTTCTAATCCATGCGCCAACATGGAGTGCCCACTGGGAAACGCTGGCGTGTCGTCTGTTTTAGTCTTTGTTGTTGAAATTTTGTCAGAGATTTGATGTGGGCGGGGTCGCATATATTTCATTTTGAGAGTCATAGCATAGTAGTTTGTGTCTCTCATAAAATCTCTGTATTCTTCTTTATCAACACCAACCAGTTTAAACATTTCAACATCGGGTTTCAAATCAGCATCCTTCATTTGTTTTGGGTCTAATTCTTTCTTCTCCATAACTTTTAGAATAGCAGGAATTTCTGTTTCTTCTTTTGGATAGGACATTTTAGGTATGTCAATTTTAATTTTAGGATTGCGGTCAAGCATTTTCTTTTTCTTAGCAGAGAGTGTTCCTTTCCACTTCTCTCTCTTGAGAATGGAAAACCAATTCAAGCCCCCTTCCTCCGTTTGTAAGTTTTACAAGCGGCGCAAGTAGGGCGGCACCTACGCTTTTTTCCTTTAGAAGCATCAGCCCGACCACAGGGTTTTGGGCCTCCTTTATCTCCACAGGTTCCGCAAGCAATCCATCCTCCTTGCGTTTTACCTCCTTTTGTTTGCTTTCCACCTCTTCGTGAAAACCATCCGTGAAGTCCCGACTTCTTTTCTCTTGCGAAGTTGTCTCCGCCTTTGAGGACTTCTTTCCAAGACATAGCATCACTTCTTTCTTGAAACCTTTCCTCTTCGGCATTGAACCATGTAGCCTGATTTATATGCGGAACTTTTCATTCCATACTTTCTATCGGCTAATTTAGCACAACGGTCTTTCTTTTCGCCCTTACTGTTATGAGTAGCGGTGGCTTTGCCTTTCTTCTTAAGAATATCTTGCCATTTCATACTACTCACCTAATATATTCCTCAAATAAACTTTGTCTGTCGCTTTTAAGAATTTCTTGCCACATCTTTCTTAGAGATAATCCCTTAATTCCCCATTTAGCATTTTTTGGGTGATTAGAATAATATTCTTCAAATGCCTTAATAGTAGCGTTATTAGAATATTCTCCCAATTCTTCTTCTGTTGGGGATATTGACCATCCTCTCTTTTCAAAAAACTTAACCCATTCTTTGTTAGGTATGGTGGAAGAAGAAATCCCTGCAATATATGGGCCTGTTGTATTAGATATAAAATGATTGTATAATTTAGAAAACTCTCCTCTTTTTATAGAAAAAACACCGCCAAATAAAGTAAATTCACCTTTTTTAGAATAACCAACCCCCGCTATTGGTTTTTCATTAACTATTTTTACAAAATAATCCGTAATTGGGTAGAATGGGTTAAGTGGGGAGTTTGGGCTTCGGTTAGCAGGAAATGGAGAGCCCTGTGTTTTTGACCACAAAGAAACAAGTTTATCTCTTGACATTTCCACAATCATTTTTATTCCTCGTATTCGGTAATAAGCGATTTAATTTCACTAGCGACTTTTCTCAAACCTTCTGCGGCGGCTTTGTATCTTGAGGCCCTACTTTTATCAATCAAGGCATATTCTTCAAGCATTGGAATCATGTTGGTAATGGCTTTGTGGAGAGAAGGTGCTTTGCTAAAATCTAGACGCAACTTCCGAGCAATCTCAAGAGGGTTCTGTTGGGTTGCTTTATCATAATACCTTGCCTTCTTCATAATATTCACCTAACGCTGGCCTTGATTAAATACACCTGTTCCTCAGTGATACCATATTCTTTCCCAATGTTTGAATGAGAATCAACAGCCTTCACAATACTTTCAACCTCAAGGTGGCTAAGGTCAATCCCTTCCTGTTTATACATGAAATCAACCAAACCATCATACCCGTCATGGTTTGCTCGGAACATTGGAGTAATAACTTCCTTGCCCATCACCTTTCTAATTTCATTATGTGCTTTCAATAATTTGCTCAAAATTTCTGGCATCTCATCTTCAACCTCTGTTAGGGTTTTCATAAGTTTATAGTATTGCTCTTTCATCGAATTGTTTCTAGTTAAAAACCCTTGATTATTTTCAAGGAAAGGATATAGAGCGAAAATAGGGTATGATGAAACTTCGTCTGTGTAAAATTTCTTGGCTCTTGCCCGAATGGTGCTATCTCCCAGTAAATCTTTAGAAACATCTTTAGCATCTTCTTTCCTAGTTTGTTCTATAAAATGCATAAGAATGGCTGCCATTGTATTTAAATTATCTTCTTTCTTTCCGAAGATTTTTGTTAATGCTTTTGCTGCGAGTTCAGCACTCTTGATTGTTTTCTCATTAACAACAACAACTTCGTCAATAAGAGTCAAGAAAGAAGTTAAGGCATTCATTGTCCCTTGAGAGACCTTTGTTCCAGCAGTGCTAGACATTCTAGTTGAAAGATTACCCATGATTGACTCATATCCTAATTTTTTTCCTATAGCGGTCAATGCTTTAATTCCCGTTCCCGACATGAATTTAGGATAGGCAATAGGAGTTTTAGCAGATAAGAAGGGCTCAACATAATATTCGTTGCAAGCCTCAATATAATCAACTAATGCCTTTCCGACCCCTTTATCGCTATCTCCTATCCCAGAAATTAATCTGCCTTCTCTCGCAGGAATTGAAGGTCGTGAATTAAGAAGAGAATTCAGTTTTTGTCGGGCCACTAGAGATTGGTTTCTCTTGAGTCTTGAAATTTCTGCGCTACTGATACCCTCTGTTTTTTGTGTCCCTTTTTGAGTTCTAGCATATCTAATAAATGAATAACGCTGAGAAGTAAATAATATATGGAGAGTATTAAAAAGATTATTCAAATCTTCTGCGGGAGTTAAACCGTCTTTCCAAATAGCATAGGTTTCAGGGGACTGTTCAATAATATCTTTAAAAGTTGGTTCTCTAATAAATTCTTTTTTTGCTTCTCCTGCAATATCCAAAGTAAAGCCTTCGAGAGCAGTAGGTAATTTTTTAATTCCTAAAGAGTTTCCTCTTTTTGATTTGTATAGAGAAGCAGGTAAAATATATTCTCTTCTATCCAAAATATATGATTCCTCAATTTCTTTTAACCACTTATCTGCTTCGGAAGTAAATTCTAAATCGGCTCCTTCTTTCAATTCCTCAATTGCTGCTCTAAGTTTTTCCTTGCTATCCTCATTCAGAGCAATAAGTTTCTTGTTTTCTGCTAATTCAATAGCAAGAAGAGGGTCAAGTGCTTCCTCAATTTCTTTTAAACTATCTTCTATATCCTCGGGAACATGCTCATCCACTACATCATCTGCAAGCATTTCATTCATTTCTGCAACAGCATAGGTCTTAGTCTGTGAGGGAACATTTCCTTCGTTCTCAAACAGAGAGGTTCGGGCATCTGTTCCAACCTTTCCTCCCGTTGCGGTTTTTGCACTTGAAAATTCCACCACTTCTTCTGTCGCTTCATATCGTGCAATCGCATCAAGCATCCGGTCCCAAGGGTCCACTTGATATGGAACATTCTTGACCCTATCAATTTTAACCAAATATTCGAAATTTTTATCTTTTACTCTTGCAGTAAGTTTTGCCAAATCCTTTTTATAATTCCCTTCCTTCTCTTTTATTTCATTTTCTAGGTCTTGATAAATAAGGAGTTGTGCTTGATATTTCCTATTTGGGCCAAGGATTTCTTCCTCAGAAGAATCAAAAGTAATGTCTCTGCGAATCTCTTTAGTTTCTTCTAATTTAGCCTTCTCTTCTTCAAGGTCTTTTAACATTAGAGCATAAACATCTGTATTTTCCGCTTCTGTTAAAAGCCTGTTCAAAGTCTCTTTTACTTTCTTATATTTAGGAACAACAGATTCCCAGTGAGAATATATGCTTTCTCTTACCGTAGCCGAGGACATATCTGTAGCACCGATAAACTTGGCCTTATCAATGGTAATAAGTTTGCTTCTCTTAGCGGCCCTTTCATCTGCGAAGCGTCTTTGCATACGCCGTTTGATTCTCTTAACATTATCAATAACAATTTCTTTTATATCGGGAGTAATGTTTCTAAGGTAATTATTATAAGAATTTTCAACTCTTGTGTTTGAAAACATCACTCCTCTATTGTCCGAAAAAATAGCGGGGTCTGGATTAGAAATTCTAATCCTGTCATACTTTTTTTCTAAATTAGAAATTGGTTTATTTTTGCTTTTAAGCCCCAACTCTCCTATAGCATCATAGAAGGCTTTTCCTTTTTGGCCCATACCAACCTGTGGTTTAGGAGTGCTTCTTTCTCCCATGCCCGCTTCTAATTCCCTGTATAATTTGTTCCTGACTTTTTTGGCCTCTTCTGCATCGGGGTATTGTTCAGCAATTGCATTATTCCACTTACGACGCAAAAGTTTTCTTGTTCCTGCTTTACCAGTCGCCCAACTTTTAAGGTCAGCATCAGTAATTTCCGAATACTTCAAATCATTCACCACCAGTCAGTAATCTTTTTTCTTTGAAACCTTCAATAGCCTGTAAAATTGCTTTTTCCTGCGTTCCTCTGGCTAATTTAAGATAATCCTTTCCAATGGCTTCCAGCCTATCCTCAACTGATTTAAACATAAACTTTCTCATATTTTTCAAAATGGGAAGCATTTTTGTATTCAGTTCGTCAATAAGTGCGGCCTTGTCGGATGGTTCCTGTTCATCGGCAATCTGTATTAAGGTTTTCTTGACCAGCCCTGCGTCGGGGTAGCCTCTCATCAATTCATTGAGATTGCTCAAAAAGGCCAAACTGTTCAAAGGGTCTATCCTATCCATAAAGGCTTGCGAACCCGAAGCCATTTCTGTTGCCTTTTTGATTTCTTGGGGACTAAGGCTCCCGACATAGTTTTGAAAATTAGGCTCCTCTCCTAAAAATCCTCTAATTCTGCTAATTTGTCCAGAAAAATCCGATAAATCAACATCACTTGTGCTTTCTAAATATTCAAGAAGTCCTCCGACTTTGACTGTTTGTTCTTTTTCAAAACCCAGAAATTGTTCTTCAAAGTCCTCATCTATTTCTGTAATAGGTTCTGCTAAAGTAATAGCATATCTAGCA
>Ga0208434_1000149_pt1 | contig 37125 bp, 34 predicted proteins | sample 13_taG_FD_184086 | JGI IMG/M metagenome (GOLD analysis project Ga0208434, IMG submission 184086) | Marine viral communities from the Subarctic Pacific Ocean - 13_ETSP_OMZ_AT15268 metaG (SPAdes) (version 2) | ecosystem: Environmental > Aquatic > Marine > Oceanic | place: Pacific Ocean | collected... | reverse complement strand
CGTTCTTCAAGGTAACATTTCAGCATTGTCTTCATCTGCTCTTGTTGCAAGAACAGCAATGGAAACTTTCTTTGCTGGTGAATTGTCGACATTGCAAGCTGATGTAGATCAAAATGAGTCTGATGCAGATGCTGCAATTTCTGCAGAAGAAGCTCGCGCTATTGCTGCTGAAGGTGTTTTGACTTCAAACTTGGCTGCTGAAATCACAAACAGAACAAATGCTGATGCATTTGAAGCAAACTTAAGTGCTGTAGCACGCGCTGCGATTCAAGCTGATGTAGATCAAAATGAAGCTGATTCAGACGCTTCACATGCTGCTGCTACAACTGACCGCGGTGCAATTCGTTCTGAATTTGCCGCTGCAGATGCTGCTGAAGCTGCACTTCGTGTTTCTGGCGATGCTGCTTTGCAATCTCAATTTGATGCATTGCTTAGTGGATCTTCTGTAGACTTGGACCAGTTGGTAGAATTGGTTGCAGCTTATGAGTTGGCTGATACTTCTATCATTGCTTCTATCACTGCTCTTCAATCTGATGTAGATCAAAATGAGTCTGATGCTGATGCTGCTATTGCTGCAATGGATCTTGCATACAAAGCTGCTGATGTAGTTCTTCAAGACAACATTGATGACGAAGAAGCTCGCGCTACTGCCGCTGAAGCTGTAAATGCTTCTGCTATTTCAGCAGAAGAAGCTCGCGCTCTTCTTGCTGAAGGTGTTTTGACTTCCAACTTGGCTGCTGAAATCACAAACAGAACAAATGCTGACGCATTTGAAGCAAACTTGAGTGCTGTTGCTCGTGCTGCAATCCAAGCTGATGTAGACCAGAACGAAGCTGATGCTGATGCTGCTATTGCTGCTGAAGAAACTCGTGCTCTTGCTGCTGAAGGTGTAAATGCTTCTGCAATCTCTGCCGAGGTTACTCGTGCATCTGGTGAAGAAGTTCGCATCGAAGGTAAGTTTGATGATCACTTTGAAGGTAAAGTTGAAGTTGCTTACTTGACAGAAACATCTTCTGCAATGGGTTCTGCTACTCACTACATCGTTAATGCATCTACTGCAAAGTCTTTCACAGTTCCAACAATGACCGAAAGCTATTTCATTATGGTTAAGGTTGCTGAAGGTTCTGAGTCTGTAACTTTCAACGCTGGAACAGGTGAGTCTTTCGACGGTGAAACTGATGGTAACATCGTTCTTCACGCTGGAGCATCTGTTATGATGGTTAAGAAAGGTGGAGTTATGTACTTGTTCTAATCTTCTGATTAGCCTGTTCATAATGCCTTAGAGGTATTAACCTTGGGCCTCAGAGGAAACTTTGAGGCCCTTTTTTTATTAAGACACATTTCTATGGAGGATTTAGAATGTCTGTAACAAAATACACTGCTGGTGTTTCAGCACCAGACGGAGGATCCGAAGGGGTTTCTCCAGAAGCAAACCACAACACTATGATCTGCATCGGTTTTGCCGAGATCGAAGTTTATGGTAAAAATGCTGGTTCATGGGAACTAGTTGGAACTACAACATCTGATGATAAAGTTGTATTCGTTCCTTTCACAACCTATTCAGAGGTTTTTTTCAAATCTAATTCAGGACAAGAAGAGTCTATGCGTGGAGTTTTCATGGAAGACTCAATGGTAAAAGCAGCAGCGCCTGCACCGTCAGCAATTGCTGATGTTAGTGATGTTCCTGCATTTACTTCATCAGATGCTGGGAAAGTCCTATCTGTTGATGCAGGTGGCGACCTTGTTTGGATTACTAGATAACGGAGGTAAAATCTAATGAAAAAGCAAAAAATGTTAAAGTTGACAGCTTTTCCATCCAATCCAGCTATTGAAAACGCTTTCTCTGCACCAGTGACTCACTCAGGTGAAATCTCTGTCGTGTTTAGAGGAAGAGACATTTCAATTCATGGATGGGATGGTTCATCTTGGTCAATGATTTACACGTGGAATTCTATAGATCCACAATTCAAATTCAATAACACATACCAAAGCTACTATCTCAAGTCGCTTAATGGTTCCGAAGAGACTATCAATGTTTCTTTTTTCTCGACACAATCTTACCAAGGATCCACTCCTTTGCTGGTAGGAGTCGACAGAGGCACAAAGCTTTATGATATCGACGAAGTCCCTATCTATACAGCTGATGATCATAACAAGATGCTTACAGTTATGTCCAATGGTTCATTAGCTTGGTTGTTGGCTAACGAGTCATTCATCGTTCCATCGGAAGGTGGAGGAGATGGTGGCGGTGGTGGTGCTAGTTATCCAATAGTGAATTCTATGATAACTGATAGTTCAACATTTAGCACCTACTATGGCGCAACGATTACTCCCGAGGACACATTGAAGATTGGCACACACGGCAGTTCAATGTTGAGAACCACGGACCAAAGCACAGATAATGCGGTTCTAGAAGATACAACTATCACTATGTGGGTTAAGTCTACTAGTACTCAAAATGGTGCATCTATTTTGAGATTCGGTAACTGGTCTAGTGGAGATTTAGCTAAAGGAGTATACATTTCTATGTCTACCAGGCTAGGTCGAGCAAAAACTAGCGCTGGTAACGCAATCATGTCTTCTTATTCGAATGGTTATTTTATCATAAAAGTAAACAACGATGTCCACAACGGCTCAAACGCATGGAGATATAAGACATACTTCGCTATACCAACAAACATCAGAGATGGTGAATGGCATCAGATAGTTTTTCAATTTCTTAATGTTGGAGCTGGGCTTGGTGTTGGTAAGGCTAAAGTTTATGTAGATGGTGTAAAGATAAACGATTCTTTCCGTGACAACGGCAACATCCAACAGGATTCTGAAGGTTTGCAAGTCTTATCTCATAACCCAATTGACACGGCACGTAGCGGATGGATCACACTTGGTTCTGGATTTGGGAACAATTCAGAGTTTGCTGGATTTACCATTGAAGATCAAGTTTTGACAGAAGAGCAAATCGAAAGCAAGTACGATGATAGTCCTTACAGTTACACTCCAACAGGCACTGGGTCCTTCTTAGAGGATTTTACAATGTTTGGAGGGGGAACAGTCACTAATGGAGTTCTTTCGACAGACGCTGCTAGTCCTTCTTATTACAAGAAGTCTGGAATGACCGCACCAAGCACAACTGCAACAACGGCAGTGTTCTCAATGTGGTTTAACCCAGAGCAATCTCAGATGGGGCTTTACTCAGATCAACACTATCCATCGCAAGTTGACTTTGGACTAAGAATGTTTAGTTCTTCGCTTCTTCACATTTCAACTCCAGTTGGTGGAGCAAATGGGGTCACTTTGGCAACACCGCTAACTCTCAATGAGTGGCATCATGCTTTAGTTACTGTTGAAACGGATATTGCTTACACTTCTACCAGCTCTAAATCTATGACTGTAAAGTTGTTTATTGACGGCGAAGAAGTATATACCAAAACCGGAAACTCTTCTACCAAGAGAATCAGGGCTTACGCTGGAATCGCTAATGGAACTAAGCACTACATAGGTGCTGAAAACTACAATGGTTCTGTAAGCTATAAGGGTGATGGACAATTTGACTTTATGGAATGGGTTGATGACGTTACGTTATCCGACGCTCAAATCCTAGCTATGTATAATGGCGGGACACGAGGTTGGTCTGTAGCTGATGCTGACAACTACACTCCTTAATTTAAATTAAGCTTTGAAATCCATCTTGCCTCAGTGTGAAAGCACTGAGGCATTTTCTTTTTGAAGCCTCTTTTCGGACTTTAAAATATACTTACACTATTTATTCTAGAAAAACTAATTCGGGAGATGATTTAATGTCCAACATGCTAGAACAGGCAATTGCCGACGCTGCCGCGCTGAGAGAACAGGCAATTAAAAACGCAGAACAATCTGTTATCGAGAAGTATTCTCGACAAATCAAAGAGGCCGTTGATCAAATGCTTGAGGTGGAAGAAGCATCCAATCTAGACAGGGCCAACGAAACTATCCAAGAAGCAGAGGACGAACTACTACAAGAAGAAGAAGTAGCAGCTTCCCCAGCTCCAGCAGGAGAGGCTCAGCAAGTTGAGCCACCACCGGCTTGGGACTCTCGTTATGATGACATGATGACAAACTTCACTGCACTAGTTGATGATCTACCAGAAGATAACAATGGAATGATTGAATTGGATTTGGGAGAATTCGAATTAGGAAAAGATGAAGCTGCAGCTGCAGACGGTGCTCCAGAAGAAGACACAGGCGACCTTGGAGACTTAGGTGGGGAAGAACCTACCGAAGGTGGTGGAGATGGCTTAGATGACCTCTTAGGGGATCTAGGTTCAGATACAGGAGAGGATTTAAACCTTCAAGAAGTCATAGACATCTTAGAAGGGACAAAAGATGAGAAAGAAGATTTAGAAGAAGCCATAGAATATGATTACGACGCACCAAATGATGCGTTAGGCGGAGTATGGAGACACAACAGATCTAGAGAAGAATTCAATTCCGACGCCGCTGAAGTGACCTATGGGGATGAAGAAGAATCATCTGAAGAAGACCAAGTAGACGAAGAGCTAATGGGTCGAGTTAACGATTTACACGAGACAGTAGAAAACCTGACACAAAAAAACCAAGAATTGGAAAGTGTCCTATCCAAGGTAGAAGTATATCTTGAGCAGACACTACTGTCTAACGCCAAACTTTTATACCAGAACCGCACTCTGGGTGATGCCTCCCTGAATGAGCGACAAAAATCAAAAATTGTCGAAGCCATCGCAAATGCGGAGTCTCCGAAAGAAGCTAAACAACTTCATGAGACGCTCAAAGCTACAGTGGGATCAACGCCTAATAGCAAAGGTCCACAATCACTTAGCGAGTCTGTCAATCGAAGATCGAACTTAAGTTCTATGCTGAATTCGAGACAAAACATTAACGAAAGCAAGACTGTTGAAAATTCCTTTATGGAAAAGATGCAGAAACTTGCGGGCATAAAAAAATAATTTAAGGAGATTTTAAAATGTCAATTATCGAAACTCTAACTGAGGGCATTGTCAACCGTAATATGGAACAAGAAGGTGCTGCTCTTTTAAACAAGTGGTCACAAACTGGTCTTTTGGAAGGCTTGTCTGATGAAAACAACAAAGCCAATATGGCTCGTCTGTTAGAAAATCAAGCAAAAGAATTGCTTCGTGAATCTAACACAATGGGAGCAGGTGGAGCAGTCGAAGGTTTCGCTGCTGTTGCTTTCCCAATCGTTCGTCGTGTATTCGCCGGACTTATCGCAAACGACTTGGTTTCTGTACAACCAATGTCTCTTCCAAGTGGATTGATTTTCTTCATGGACTTCACCTTTGGTAATGAAGCTGCTGGTGAGACTGCAGATGCTGCTCGTACTGGTAACTTAACTGGTTCTTCTATCTATGGTACAGACAAAGTTGGTTCTGAAATCATCGATGGTGTCAACTTGGTTGGTTCTTTGAAGGAAGATCTTTCTGGTCCTGGTCGAGGCGGTATGACTGGTTACGCATATGCTTCTGCAACTGGTTCAACAGAAGTTGCTTCGGCACAAATCAGCACACTTTCAATTGCAATTTCTTCGTCGATGTCAGTGACTAATTTGAAGAAAATTGGTTTTGATGCTGATGTGTTGGAACTTGCTGCAGATCCTCATACGCACAACGTTTTGGAAGTTCAAATTGATTCTTCTGAGATTGATTCAGATTTGGATCGTGAAAACTTGTCTGCTATTCAATTCACACCTGATCAAATCGCAGCTTTCACAGGTGTATCTACTGACGCACGTCAATTGCGTCGTTTGACTAAAATTGATGGTGGAGATTTGTTTGCTTATTTCATCGGTACTTCTGGATCTGCCGTTGTTGATGAAGGTGGTATTACAAAAGCTGACCTTACCGGTTCTTACCCACAAATCGATTCTCTCACCACTGGCGGTGCTGCTGTTGGAGCAATCGGTGGATTTACGTATCCATTAGAACGCGAAACTGCGATCCCTGAAATCGACATCAAAGTTGATTCTACAGCGATCACAGCACAAACTAAAAAGTTGAAAGCAAAATGGTCTCCAGAATTGGGTCAAGACTTGAATGCTTACCACAACTTGGACGCTGAAGTTGAATTGACTTCAATCTTGTCAGAGCAAATCGCGCTTGAAATCGATCGTGAAATCTTGGCTGACTTGGTTAACGGTGCAACTGCTGGTAGATTGTACTGGTCACGTTCACCTGGTTTGTTTGTAAACCGTGCAACTGGTGAAGAAATTGGTGTCGGCAGTGCTCCTGACTTTACTGGTACTGTTTCTGAATGGTATGAAACTTTGATCGAAACTATCAATGATGTTTCTGCACAAATCCATCGTAAGACTTTGCGTGGTGGTGCTAACTTCTGTGTTGTTTCTCCTGAAGTTGCAAACGTTTTGGAATTCACTGCTGGTTTCCGTGCAAACGTTACTGCTGACGCTGACAAAGGCGACATCGGTGCTACAAAGGTTGGTTCTTTGAACCGTAAGTTCGACGTTATCGTTGATCCTTACTTCCCACGTAATGCAATCTTGGTTGGTCGTAAAGGTTCTTCTTTCTTGGAAAGTGGATATGTTTACGCTCCATACGTACCATTGCAAACAACTCCAACCATCTTTGGACCTGAAGACTTCGTTCCTCGTAAGGGAGTTATGACTCGCTATGCGAAGAAAATGGTTCGTCCAGATATGTACGGAATTGTAATTGTTCGCGATCTCTAAGATCAGTTCATAATCACAATTTGACCCTAGCTCTTCGGAGTTGGGGTTTTTTGTTTTTATGGCACTATTTAGAGAGAAAGATTTTTTTAAAGGAGATTTACTATGGCTGCGCCACATATCAATAGAAGAAGAAGAATTGAGATCAAGACCGCTAAAAGAGTAGAAGCGGCAAAGAACGCTTTAGAAACTGCTGCGACTGAACTTGTCGAAGAAGCAACAGAGTTAGTAGAAGAAATAGTTGAAGAGGTCAAAGAGGCCGCTCAAGAACTAAAGGAAACTGTTGAGGATATCGTAGAAGAAACTCAAGAAGCAGTTCAGGAAGTAAAAAGTAAAAAGAAAGCTCGTAGAAAGTCTCGCAAAAAATAAACATTTGTTTTTCATTTGACCTCCTTTCCTCCGTATGTTTCGGCATTCGGAGGTTTCCTTTTATTTAAACTATTTACTTTGACGGAGGGTTTTTTATGTCATTTCCAGATCTTACACCAACATCTACACTATCAGCTATTGTATTACCAGAGAGTGGTGTACTTAGCGATGTCACCGATTCACTTGCAATTGGATTTTATAATACGGATGCGTTTGTAACAGGGGCAGTTGCTCAAGTCGCATATACATACAAGAGACTTGGTGGAGACATCTTAGATATTGAAATCACCGCCAAGAACGTCTATAATCACTACGAGGAAGCATGTTTGGAGTATTCCTATATATTGAACCTTCATCAAGCTAGAAACGCCTTAGGGAGTGCCTTAGGAGGCCCTACAGGTACGTTTGATCACTCTGGTGACCTAACTGATGGAGAAAACATTGCTTTAAAATATCCAAAGTTTGAATTTGATTATGCATTTCGAAATTCTGATAAATTTTCATCCGAGGCTTTAGTGGGTGGAACGGAAACTTTATACTCAGCTTCTTTCGAAAGCATAACTGATCAACAAGACTATGACCTGCAACACATCGTATCGTCTTCCCAAGCGGGATCTTTATGGGACGGTATGGGAAATAAAAGGATCAAGATTAGACAAGTTTATTATGTAACTCCTAGGCAAATGTGGAGGTTCTACGGATACTATGGTGGCCTAAATGTTGTTGGAGACATGCAAAGTTATGGACAATACGCTGACGATTCAACTTTTAACGTCATCCCTCCATGGCAAAACAAAGCACAAGCTCAAGCATACGAAGACCACTTATACACCCGCACATCACACTACTCATACGAAATAATCAACAACAATCTCAGGATATACCCTGCACCAGATAGTGTTTCTCCGGAAAACTTTTGGTTTAGATTTACAGTTGAAACAGGGAACTCAGCTTATGACACTGGATCTTATGATTCTGGTATCGACGGTGTTAACAACATGAATACGATGCCTATGGAAAACATACCATTCGAAAAAATAAACTCAGTTGGCCAACAGTGGGTTCGCAGATTTTCCCTTGCACTATCCAAAGAAACACTGGGGCAAGTCAGAGGCAAGTTTGGAGGAGCTGTTCCAATTCCTGGAGATAGCGTGACACTCAATGCTTCAGATCTATTGTCGCAAGCTGCAGCAGAACAGACATCTCTCAGAGAAGAGTTGAACAAGCAACTTGACGAAATGTTATATTCTAAATTAGCAGAAACAGACAAGGGCATGATTGACAATATGGATTCAATTGTTTCAAAAGTTCCAATGTATATTTTTGTAGGATAATTTTATGTCAGAATGGGAAAGACCGACACAACCACCGTCTCCAATGTTTGTAGGAGAGAAAGAAAAGAATCTTGTAAAACAAGTCAACGATGAAATCATTGAAAGAGTTGTTGGGCAACAGGTTTTGTACTTTCCAATTGATATGGAGACGACAAATTTTCACCCACTATACGGTGAAGCCATGGAAAAGAACTTCTTACATCCAGTAAGAGTGTATGCTTTGGTAGAATATTTGGGCGTTGAAACTACCTTCCTAGAGGGGATAGGTATCGACAAGACCACTGGTTTGAAAATTAATTTTCATAAGAGAAGATTGACGGAGGACCAAGATCTTTATGTTCGTGAAGGTGACTTCGTGAAGTATGGAGATATTTACTACGAGATAGTAAAAATAAATGAACCTAAAGCGTTATACGGTCAGATTGATACAAGATTTGAAGTAACCGCTGAGTGTATAAGAGCTAGAGATGGAGTTTTCAATGGCGAATAATGCAGACACATATAAACATTCAACAATGGAAACTGTTGATACGGCGATATTTAATTTAGTTAATGATGGATTTGATCTTCACACTAAGACGAATGGTGGATTTAAGAAAGTCCCTGTGCTATGGATGTCCCCGGAGAGATCGTTTAATTCTAAAAACAAAGAGATACGTGATTCTGTTGGGAAACTCAAGCTCCCTCTGATGTCTATAGAGAGGACATCAGTAGCCAAAGACCCATCGTTCAAAGGAGGATATCAGGCAAATGTGTTTCCAGATGTCAATGGACCGAGAGGATACAAAAAGAACCAGAGACTTGTCTCTAGAAAGATCTCCCAAAAGACAACCAGAAAATTTGCTTCGACAGAGAGTTCAGATAAGGTAGGTCAAGAAAACTACCCCACTAACAATACGAAAATTGTATACGAAGAAGTGTATGCACCAATACCAGTGTGGATTACAATTTCTTATTCCATTAAAATTAGAACAGAGTATCAACAACAAATGAATGATCTAATATCTCCATTTATTGCTAGGACTGGGAATATAAATTCACTAATCGCTCAGCACGATGGTCACAGATATGAAGTGTTTATTGACCAAGACTTTTCACAAACAAACAACTCTTCCAACCTTGGTGAAGATGAGAGATCGTATGAGACTACTATAACTTTTAAAGTCTTAGGTTTCATCACCGGGGAAGGTGTCAATGAAGAAGTACCATCCAACGTAACCAGAGAGACAATTGTCGAAGTAAAGCTAGTGAGAGAAAGAACAATTGTAGGCGACGAAAAGCCATGGGAAAACGATGATGACAGTTTTAGAGGATTTTAAAGGTGCTTTGGGTTTAATCTTTACTATTTAATAGGAAAATGATTTTTATAATTTAAGGAGAGCAGTCGATGGCTAAAAAATTTGATTTTCTTTCACCCGGAATTGAAGTCCGCGAGATTGATCAGAGCTTTATCCCAGCCCAAGTGGATACAGAGGGACCAATTATCATTGGTCGCACAAGAAAAGGACCGGCAAACAAGCCAGTAAAAATTCGCGGCTTGGACGACTTCGTCTCAGTTTTTGGACTACCTGTAGCTGGTGGTAGTGGTATTCAGGGAGATATGTGGCGTGAGGGTAACACCGCTGGTCCAACATATGCATCTTATGCAGCACAAGCTTGGCTTGCATCTGAAGAATCGCCGATAACAATCGTACGCCTCTCAGGAGAGCAACACGGAAATGCCACTCTCACTGGAAAAGCTGGTTGGGAACTTTCAGGCAATGCAGATTCTGGCTATGCAAATAATTCCACTGCTTACGGCTTGTTCTTGTTTAATTCGAGTTCAACAAATCAAGATTTGACTGGTGCATTAGGTGCGGTTTTTTATTGTGATAGTGGATATTTGGCACTCACAGGTACAAACCATGCAGGAGTTGCTTCTGAAGAAGCAGGAACTTTCATGCAATCCTTGGCCAATAATGAGTTTAAGTTGAGTGTTTATGACTCAAGTGATAATAAAGTAGGAAACTCATTGACCTTTAATTTCAATAGAAATTCTTCAAAATATATCAGATCGGTATTCAACACCAACCCTCAATTGGTTAACGACGACACAGTTACAGAAACACAACTGAAGACTTACTGGTTGGGTGAAACTTTTAATCGTGAAATCGACGCTCTTAATCTTTCATCTAGCGCAAGTGATTCGTACGCAGTTCTTCTTCCTTTGGCATCTGGGTCTGCTGGTGCAAACCAAGTAAACTGGGGAGACCACAGAGAAGGATCTAGAGAGTCAAAAACAGGCTGGGTTATCTCTCAACAAGAGAAGGGCCAAGAAAAACTCTTCAAGTTTAAATCTCTACATGTTGGAAATGAAATTGAAAAAGAATACATGATTGCAATTGAGCAAATTTCTGAACCTTCAAATCCAACTGTAAATCCATACGGAACTTTCACAGTTGCTGTCAAGACTTTATCTGGTCAGACTGTGGAAAAATATGTAGGTTGTAACTTAAACCCATCATCTAACGACTATGTAGCAAAGAGAATTGGTGACCAATACATGGAATGGAGCGACACTGATCGTCGATACAGAACCCTTGGAGACTTCCAAAACAAATCAGACCTAGTGTATATTGAAGTCAAGCAATTCGTAACAGATGGTGCTGCTCAAGGACACTCCCCAGCTGGTTTCATCGGCCCCGTTCGGCCAAAAGGTTTTAATCTAGTTTCTGGTAGTCTCTCTGCTAAAGAACATGGAAGCATAGTAGATGATTTTGATGGAGCTTTTGTCCAAGGTTCTGGATCTGTTCCTGCTACTGCAGACGAAAATATGCTCGTATTCGGACCAACAGACTACACAGCCTCTGTTACCTTTCCATCCATTCCATTGAGACTAAATGGAACAGAAGGTGGAGCAACAAATCCATATCGTGCTTACTACGGTATCCGACCAAAAATTAGTTCTACATCAAATCAAGTAGACCCCGACTATATCGACTATGTAAGAGTTCTTCCTACAGCCGTTGGAGATGTGCGGGATGAAGCCACTGGTGATTTCGAAAACTCTTTCGTGTTTACATTGGATGATTTGGTAGTCCTTACAGGGTCAAATACTGTGACTTATTCATCAGGTTCTTATACTACCGGTACAGCAACAGCTGATAGTAGTTTCACTTCAGAATCAGGTTCTTTCGGAGAACTCTTAAATCTTGGATGTCGTCAATTCTTGATGCCTCTCAACGGCGGTTTCGATGGATTTGATGTAACAGAAAAAGAACCTTTCCGTGCACTAAGCGAAGCTAGAAATGATAAGAATGATCATCTTCACTACACCATCAATAAGGCTTTGGACTCTATTTTAGATCCAGAAGTAGTGCCAGCAAACATGTTGTTGGTACCAGGTTTTACAAAACCAGTTGTCACAAACAGAATTATTGACGTTGCCGAGCAGAGACAAGATGTGCTAGCAATTATCGATCTCGAAGGAGACTATACTCCATCAGCTGAAAGATTGAAAGATGCAACAAACTCTGATTCTTTGGGAAGTGTCAAAACTGCTGTAGATACTTTGAAAGATAGAAACTTAAATTCTTCTTTCGCGTGTGCATTTTATCCTTGGGTACAGCTTTCAGATAATTTGAATGGCTCACAGCTTCTTTGGGCACCACCTTCGGTAGCAGCCCTAGGAGCCATCGGAAGGTCACAAGCGCAATCCGAGCTATGGTTTGCCCCTGCTGGGTTTAACCGTGGCGGATTAGGCTCTCTTGGAGGCTCTAGAGGTCCTAAAGTATTGCAAGCAAGACAAAGACTTGATTCCAGAGAGAGAGATGACTTATATGAAGTAAACATCAATCCAATCGCGACTTTCCCTGCAGAAGGCGTTGTGATCTTTGGGCAAAAAACTCTTCAAGCTGGAGATTCTGCTTTGGATCGCATCAATGTGCGACGATTGGTCTTGTTTCTCAAAGCGAGAGTTTCAGAGGTTGCCAGAAATCTTCTTTTTGATCAGAATGTTGATTCAACTTGGGCAAGATTTTTGTCTGAAGTCAATCCTGTTATGTCAGATACGAAAGCAAAATTTGGTTTGTCCGACTACCGAATCATCTTGGACGAAACAACAACAACAGCAGACTTGGTAGATAGAAACATCATGTATGCAAAGATCTATATCAAGCCAGCTCGCGCTATTGAGTATATCGTTGTAGATTTTGTTGTAACAAATACAGGTGCAGATTTCGTATAACGGACTAATTAATTTAAAATAATAGGAGATAATATTATGAGCTTTTGGGGAACAGATCTTGGATCTACAGATGCCAAAGATCCAAAAAGAAAATTTAGATGGAGAGTGACCATTGGAGGGCTACAAGAAGGTGGTATCATTTGGTATGCAAAAAGTGTAACCAAGCCATCATTTTCAATCAGTGCTGACACAACTCACAACTACTTGGGACATAAATTTAAGTTCCCGGGATCAGTTACTTGGGACGACATCAATTTAACTTTGGTTGACCCAGCTAGCCCTGATGTTGCCAGAAAGACATTGACCATGATTCAGAATGCTGGATATAGATTTCCGACGTCGAGTGACGAATTGAGGACCATTAGCAAAAACACTTCTGTTGATGCTATAGAATCTTTTACAATTCAACAACTTGACGCTGAAGGCGCCGCAATTGAGACTTGGGTACTACACAACCCATTCATTAACAAAGTTGAGTTTGGTGGAGACCTTTCTTATGAAGACGAGGGTCTATCTGAGATTACCTTGGGAATTACTTACGACTGGGCTAAATTTTACGGGCTTGGAGAAGCCATCACCGAAGGTGGTGGAGAAGGAAACTTTGGATATGATCCAAAAAAATAGTAGTAAAAAGTTGGAGTAGAGATGACATGGTGGGGAACAGACCTCGGCGGTAAAGCAGGAGGGTTTCATCCTAAGATGAAATCAAGATTTATTGTTGAATTCGGCGGAAAGGGAAGACTTCTCGCCATATCATCTTGCACTAAGCCAACGGTGAGCATTGAGCCCAAGACTTACAGAATGATCAACCATCATTATTCTTATCCAGGAATAGCAAAGTGGGAACCAATCAGTCTTACTTTTGTAGATGGAGGAACGTTTGCGTTTAGTGACGACAGAATGACAAGTACAATATTCTGGGATACACTGACACGTTCCGGATATACTCCTCCGAACATAGAAATAAATGCATCTACCAGCGGTCAATATTCTCCATCAAAAAACGGAATGACTGCTAATGCGTTTGAAGGAGACGTTATACGTATTCACCAACTGAAACCAGAGGGTATGTTAAATAACCGCCTTCAAAGTTCAGAAACTTGGCATCTATTTAACCCCATCATAACTAAAATGTCGTGGGGAGACTTGTCGTATGGAGATGATGCACTAGTTGAATACCAAATGGATATAACATACGATTGGGCTCAAATGTTCAACGATAATAAAATCGTAGCGAATACGCCCGTACCAAATCAAACTAATTAAAACAAGAGGTTTAAATGAGAAGAAATAATGAAGACAGGTTGCTGAAGGGACATACACCAGCTTCAACCGAAGACGCGCCACAAATGGCAAATCCTATGGATTTTGTAACGCCAACGCAATTTGTGAGCCTACCATCGAAAGGAAGATACCCAGAGGGACATCCACTTTCCGGAAAAGATTCAATTGAGATTAAATATATGACAGCCAAAGATGAAGACATCTTGACAAACAGGTCTCTTTTGAAAAAAGGATTGGCCATTGACCGTCTGATTTCAAATGTAATCAAGGACAACTCAGTTGATTCTAGATCGCTATTGATTGGTGACAGAAATGCAATCTTAATCTATGCAAGAGCATCTGCATATGGCGAAGATTATAAAACAAAAGTGAAGTGTCCGAACTGCGAAACAGTTTCAAAGTTTACTTTTGATCTATCTGACCATGAAACATTTCATGGAGATGATTTAGAAAAATTAAACATGACTGACAATGAAGATGGAACATTTATGTTAAATCTACCAGTGTCAAAAATCACAGCAAGAATTAGACCAATGATTGTGATGGATGAGATCCAAATTACTGCTAAAGACAAGTCTAAAAAATCAGAAGAAGAAATGGTTACTCAACAAATGAAGAGATTTGTAGTGTCATTCAATGGCTACGAAGACCAATCTACTCTGAATTATGTAGTCGACAACATGATTGCAAAGGAATCTAAAATGTTAAGAGATGCTTTTAAATCAATATCGCCGGATGTAGTCCTAGAGCAATCCTTTACGTGTCGTCATTGTGACCACGAGGAGGTCATGACAGTTCCATTCGGGACTGACTTTTTTTGGCCTGACTCCTGAGTATATGGAGCAAATATATGAATCGTTCTTCATACTAAAACATTATGGAGGTTGGTCGTTGTTTGAATTGTATAATCTGCCTATCGGACTTCGAGATTGGTGGCTCAAAAGAACCATCAAGGAATACGAAGACCAAGCAAAACAATCAAAGAAGTAGAATTCTAACAATGCTCAGCAATTGCTGAGCATTTTTGTTTGAAAACTAATTATGTTATAAAATGAGGGCAATAAAATGGCAAACGATGAAGGAACCAACGGTGGATCAGCTGAAGATCCAAAAATCGGCGCAAACAAAGCAAAATTAGCTGAAAATTTAGAATTACTTCAAAAGACCCTTAAGACACAGAAGGAGATGCAAAAGGTTTTATCCGACTTAGGTGTTGCCGAGCAAGATCTAGCAAACCAGAGAGTTGAAAATGCAAAAAATCAAGACGCTCTAGAAACGAAATCTCAGGCTTTAACAAGAAAAATAGAAAAAATTGAAAAAAGCAAAGGCAGCAAGAAACAAAAAGAAGATAAAATTAATGCCCTAAAGAAGGAACGACGCGGATACGACAAACAGATAGATAAGCTCAAAGAAGTTGAAACGGCGATTGAAAATCTTCTAAAATTAAATGAAAAATATGGAATAGATTCAGAGCAAAGCTTTGAAAAGCAACGAAAATCAATCGAAGACACATCAGAATCAATGAATGCACTTAAGAGCTTCTTCAACAGCCTCGGCGATGAAATGGCCGGCGTTTCTCAAGTTGGAGGACGATTAGGTGGAGTTTTTGGTAACATGTCTGAGAAATCAAAAGCCATGGGTGGTTCGATCAATGTTGGAACCTTTGAGAAGCTTGGCGAAGCTATGAGCAAGGTTGATTTCCTAGGAGACCTTCCTGGTATAGGGAAGTACTTTAAAGCCTTTAAGAAGGTAGTTGATTTGGGCAAAAATATGCCTCAGACAATTGAAAAAATGCAAAAATTTTATAAAGTTGCACAGAAAATTCCTGGTGTTGGTAGATTAATTACTTCTCTAGTGGGAGGCCTTGGGTCTCTAGCCACTACGGTTGGAGGTTTTTTCGGAGGTGGTGCAATACTTGGTGCCGCGGTGATCCTGGGAGTTGTCCTGGCGATTGCAGCCGTTGTCTACGTTATTTATAGATTGATGAAAGCTATGTTTAAATTAGCAGATGAGGTCGACACCACTTCAAAAGCAATCGGTAAAGCAACTGGGTTTGCAAATGAGTTCCACGAACAAATCGTTGATGCACAAATGGCAACAGTCGCTGCTGGAGTTGGAATGAAAGAACTACAAGACGCGGCGATTTCACTAGCCAATGGTTTTAGTAAATATGATCAAAAAAATGCAGCAGTGAACTCGAGTTTGATGACTACTGTTTCGCTTTTGTCAAAGTTGGGCGTATCATCGTCTGAATCGGTCAAGTTAATGGATCACTTCTCTCGTGCGATGGGAATGTCCGAGCAGGCATCAGCTGACATGACAGCCAATTTAGCCCTTCTAGGAAAAGAAATGGGAGTAACTTCTAAAAAAATGGTATCCGATTTTTCTGGTGCATCTGGTAGACTTGCTATGTATGGAAATGACAACATTAAAGTGTTTAAGGAACTAGAAGCTCAAATAAAATCAACAGGGCTTGAAATGAATACTTTGTTGAACATTTCTCAGCAATATGATTCCTTTGACAAGGCAGCAGAATCAGCTGCACAGCTAAACGCTGTCCTAGGAACCCAACTCTCGTCTCTAGAGCTATTAAATGCCACAGATAGCGAAAGAATTACAATGATCAAAGAACAAGTCAGTCTCTCCGTTGGATCCAACTTTGATTCTTTGGATAAATTTACAAAAAGACACATTGCAGAAGCAATGGGTCTTAAGGATGTAGCAGAAGCGCAAAGATTATTGAACATGGAACAATCAGAATATAGAAAATACATCAATGGCACAGCGAATGACGTAGCGAATCCTCAAAAAGAATTAGCAAATATGGCAGAATCCTTTGTAACGTTGAAAGATGCGATTTCGAATGCTTGGCGAACCATACTATACTCTATGGGACCAGCCATAGAAACACTATCCTTACTGGTCAAAAGTTTAGCAGATACAATTGTTTCAGTGTCGAAATCTTATGGACAATCAGGCTTAGCAACTATAGCTTTCGGAGGTATAATACGAGTATTATCAATGATTATTGCAAACCTCATTAGTGTACTAAAGGTTCTTGGGATGGCATATGACGCGGTAGGGAAAGTCACAAAACCCTTTGCAGATGCACTGAACTACGTAAATGATGCATTTGTAGACTTTTTTGACATTTTGCACCTCGCTGGATCACCAGTGCTTTGGATGATGCCCGGAGTTGTAGCGGCAGGATTTGAGATGGCTGGAAATGCTGCTAAGTTTTTTGGAGACATGTTGCAGTGGCCTGTAAAGGCCTTAGGTTTCTTGTGGGACATTTTCCACAAGCCAGGCTCCGATATGCTATATGAGCTTCCAAACTACTTTGCAGGCGCTCTTGGGGCTGCTGGTGGTGCTGCTAAAACAATGGCCGCGTTCTTATTGAGCCCTGTAAGTATGTTATTATCTTTCGCAGAAAGCTTTATATCAATCAAAGACACTATTGCAGAAATTGTTACTGGAATGACAAGTTTTGTATCTGTCATAAAAGAGTTTGCTGCTTTAGACTTTGACGGTTTTATTGCCGTTAGATCTGAAGGTGGCGCAACATCTATGGTGATGGGGTCGGAAGGCATACTCAAACAAATGAGTGAAGGAAAGCTTCAAGTAGATGTCAACATGCCAGAGATAAAGCTACCTGAGATCAATATTGAAGTTGTCTTTATGGACGAAAAACTAACAGGCATCATTGATGCACGTATAGCAGAAAAAGTAGGTAATAGCGGATGATAGGAAGAAGATACCCTAGGGTACACGATAGAATACAATTGTCAGAAGTTCAAACCAATGGGTTTGACTTTAATCAAACTCACGATTATTCGAAAGAATTATTTGAAGAAATAGTGATCGGATCTGCTCCTTTGGAAAGAATCGTTTCGTTTAAATCATACCTTAATTCATTTAAATTTAGCTTAGCAAAAGAAGCCAATATTGAAAGTGAAGCAAATAAGAATTTTTCTATTATTCAAGAAAAAGGCTCTACACTATCAATTGAAATAACTCTAGATGTTCCAGCTATGGATGCTCACGAGGCCATGACGAATGCTGGAAAGATTGAAGAGTTACAAAGGCTCATCATGGGCGGCAAATGGTCTGCGAGCCCGGGTGCTCCACCATTTAGATCGACTACTTTTGCAAACGTATCTCAAAAAGCAGGTATTACTACGCCACTATTTTATGTTTATTACAGAAACCTGATCAATTCAGGTCCAAAATATTTGCCTGAAAGAATAGTCGATTTTAAAGATTTGATGCGAGTTGGATTTACTTGCTACATAGAAACAGTAAGCTACGCTCCATCTCATGATGTAGGTCACTTTCAAAAAGATGGCAAGTTATATCCAAAAGCACTAACTCTTTCATTGATTTTAAATTATGAAGACCAGTCACTATTCGATGAGTTTCATCCACTAAAAAATAAAAAAGCCATCCAACCGTTGCAAATGAATGGATATTATTCCACATACGACACATCGTTGTTTCCATTTTGCGTCAACACAGAGTATTCACAGGATGATTTAAAAGTAAGTCTCAATGGAGAAGTGAAGGAAGGTGAAGAAAAATTATACAACATAAAGATGAATGACATACAATCTCCAACCACAGATGTTGGTAAGAGAGTGGCACCCGGAAATATGAGCACGTACATATATATCTCGACACCCATAGGTACCGATTGGTATTTCAGAGGAGAGCGTGTGGACACTGGCGATCAATATGCCAGAGTTCCAAGATGGGTAATGTTTCGGCCATTTATAGAGGATTTTTCTAGAAAAGTTTCAACAAAATTTGAAAAAACTGACACCGGTAACTCTTCAATATTTAGCAAAGTGGCACAGACAGGCGCTACCTTTGAATCAATAGAGTATACTTTAAAACTCAACATACCCTCGGAGAGCCTTATAGAAGCCAAAAAGAACTGTGGTAAAATTCAACATCTCATGAGAATGTTTTTAAAGAAATATAACGATGGAACTCAAGTGTTATCTAGAGGGCCCCTTTCGAAAAAAATGTCCATGGAAGACTTTACATCAAAATTAATGTTTTATATCCCAAGCATGATTGAGGCACCAGGGTCTGGTGATATGGCCGATCCGAATGATAGGCGGGAGATGTTTAAAAAATCTATCCCATTATTCTTGAAAGACTTGAATGTTGAAATCGACATGGATGCCGGGTTTTTTGTAGATGGGATTAGAATATTTCCAAAAGTAATGAGTATTACAATAAACATGATACACAACAGAAACGACATGATAAGGAACTACACATTCCATGAAGACTATGGCGGGGAAATCTATTATAGAATGCCAGAATTTCAAACGAGATCCATAATCACAAAAGAAGAATATCCATTTTTCCCAATGGACAAAAAAACAATAAAAATAGGTAGGTAATAATGCCAAAATATCCCAATAATGATAGCGCAATTATAAATAACGATTCATACTTTGAAATAAAAGAAGCCCGTGGCATAAAAGTTTTAAAAATAAAAAGAACAAAAACGTTTGAAGGCTTGTTGGGGCATGAATTTGCAATAATGGAAGAACATGTCTGGTCTAGTACAGATAAGTTGTTCAAACTGTCCCAAAAATACTATGGAAATAGCCAGTTTTGGTGGATAATAGGTTTAGTAAACGGAAGACCGACTGATGCGCACTATTCCATTGGAGATATAGTAAATATCCCGTCGAAACCAAATCAAATTATGGAGTTGTTAAGATGACTACTCCAAAAGAGTTCATAGTACCCACAGGTTTCTTAGGTAAATTCGATGAAACAGATGAAGAATTTGTAAATTCTCTTGACAACTTTAAAAGAGTAATGATTGATGGAAATTACGATCTGACCAACACCAGCACAGATTACAAAAAGTCAACCTTTGATGATGCACTTATGATTAAAAAGTACATGAATCAATATGCTGGGAAATCTACAAGTGATGCACCGATAACCACTGGTTTTTTCAAAAAAGTCATATTATCAAAAATTAAATCCGAAGTGTCTGTATATTTGGGAACTTTAGACAGAAGTGACCCATCGCAATCGTTAATAATCACTGCAATTAGTGAGAAATTGACAAACTTCTCATCTGATGAAGAAGCTCAAAAACAACTAATGAAAGACATTGGTAGACTTAATAGCATGGATTTAAAATACATGTTCTTAGGTGGGCCAAAGCCAAGCTCTCTAAATTCGTATTCTGACTTGGGCTCATTATTCGTAGACAAGTTTGTCAAGATTAAAGACGATAGTAACGACCCTGTCTTGGCCAAAGACGTAAACGCTTTGAGCTTAGACAAAGTAAAAGAACTAAACATTGTGGCCGAATCAGAAGCAATCAGTGGAGATGGTGGCTTAGTAGACTATGACGATCTAACAGAAGAGCAACTTCTGAATATTAACCAGTGTGCCCTAATATCTAGCCTAATGAATGGATATTCCAATTTTGGACTGTATCCGATGACATGGGCAGACCCTTCTTATGGTACAAACAGAATGCCTTTTGGAGGACGAATATATCCAGTCGTTGAAAATAATACTATGTTTGATCCAAACACTCTTGTGAATATTTGCACCACCTCACGAAGAACCAAAAAATTTCTTCTTAATCCAAAAGCAAATTCTCAAAATCTTTATCACAAACTGTTTTGGGTGTACAGCGATTCTGAAACGGGAAAACTTAGAGAGACTGAAATATTTTTAAATACGAATGTAGACGACTTCAAACTAGCTGATGCTGTCAAGCTTGAACAAACAACAACAGAGAGAGCAAAAATCGTAAGACAAACAATGTCCAATGGCTATGGGTATTCAATAAAGAATGTAAAAATTGACTACAATGGTACAAACCCTTCAACAGCTGCTAAAGACGTTAAGGTTACTTTAAAGATCGAACTAGACAATCTAAAGTCAATCGACGCGGTCTGTTCCTTCGTAAAGATGGGTGGTGGTCAAGAGATTGAGTTAAAAATATACGACCTAGTTACACTACCAGCAACGCAGAACGTCGAAACAATTAACCAAGGTGGTGGCGTACTGAAGAGAGAATACTCTCCTGAATATTCTAGAATAAGGCTGAAAGTATGGTCGCTAGAAGATACAGGTGGAACCAGTTACCTTGACCCAAGCGACACAGAAGATGCGATGATAATCGATCTTGCTACAATTGACCACAAATTAACAAGATCAGATGATGCCGCAGGCAAAACATCTCTAGAAATCAATTATGCAGGATACTTCGAACAGTCGATGAAAGACCCTTATAACGATGCACTAGCCGGTGAAGAAATAATTATGAACCGCTGGGATAGAAGGAAAGATGCAAACAAACAAATATTGGACAATGGATGTTCAGATGAGCTCGCCAGAGATATGTTTCAAATTATTAACGAAACAGATAGAATTGAAGCAGAAGATAACATCAAAAAAGGATCAATTATAAAGAGAATGTTTGAAAATGGTAGAGTTTATGGATATGAGTTGGATGAAGACTTGATAAAAGAAAACGTCATTGGATCATCTCTAAGTCCAAAACAAATATATGTAACAAGTTTCAAAAAACTAGGGGCGATAAGTGCTAACGTAGCAGACGATACATATGGTCAATGGTTTAAGGATGTGTTCACTAACCTAGAAGAGAATGAAGTCGACATTCGAATATCAGAAACTGGTGAAGTGGAATACACCATTGATTCTGCTAATTTAGATAGGCACTTTTTCTATTTAGGGGACTTGATGTATGAAAGTTTGAGCTGCATATACAAAGATAAAACACCAGACATGAGAGATTTTCGAAAAAACTTAAACCTCAGATTTGTTGTCGGCACCTTTTCAGTACCAGACCCCAAAGACATAACAAAGACCACCACACTAAACCCGTTACGAATACCCGTTGACATGAAATTTTTTCTCGAATGGTTTCATGAAAGTATCATAAGCAAAGGAATGACTTCTTACCCTGTTGGCCTTTTCATAAAAGATCTAGTACAGAGATTGATAAACAAAGTTATATACGAAACATGCTTTTCCGTTTTGGCACCCGATGAAACTCCTCCACAACTAAGGGCGAATTATTTTGTCGACCACAGAAAAGATTGGTTCAAAACGAAAGCACTAAGACCTCCCAATGGTACCTGGTTTGACCCTAGAGATCCGACAGCTCAATTTAAAACATCAGGTGCTGATAATAACAATTTTCCAGATATCTTAATGACAAAGAGAGTAAACTCTCACGTTCAAGACTCTAAAAACTATTGTGTCATATATCAACAATTTCCATCATACTTTAGACAGTTGAAGTATGAAAGGGCTGGTAAATTGAAAGAAGATCCATATACAATGACAATTTATTACGGAAACAATACAAAGAATACAAATTACATATCGAATGTTTCTTTTAGTAAAACAGATTCACCTCATTTAAGAGAGGCGAGATATTTCAATAGTAATTTTGGAAGCTTGAGTTTGCTAGCAAATGTATACGACTTAAGTTTTGAAATAAAATCTCCAAAAGCAATCACTTGTTTGTATCCGGGTAATGTAATCAATTTTATCTTAACAGATTGGAGCGGAGAAACCGAACATTGGTTCCCACAAGACTTATTAGGAGAATCAGACCCACACAAGGCTGGTACTAGAGCAAACATATTGGGATTTGGCGGATACTATGTTATAAAGAGTGTAAATTATTCTTTGGAAACTAATTTGTGGAATTCTTTTAAGATATCAGTCTCCTGCAAGTTTCTTGGAACTGATGCTATTGGCGATGAATTTAGAAGAAATCCGGATGACACAAAGTTTGCATCTGAATCTCCAAAGTGTTTAGAAATTAGAAATAGTCTGATCGAAAGATTAAATACACTAGAGAAAGAGACAGGTATAGAAGGTCAGAATTACGACATGATATATTCAACGCCAAGCACAGAAGCGAGCGCAGATGCTTCCAGAGTTGCAGAAGTTTCTGATGTGTCGAGTGCACCATCTACCGACACAGCAGCTCCAATGACACCAACTGCAACTCCCGAAGTAATCCCTGTGCCGTCTTACGATACAGATAGGAGCCAATGATGAGTAGAAACTTTAATACAAACAATAAGAGTAAATCCAAAGAAAGAACCATTGGTCGAGCGAGATATGGATCCATGGCTTACGCAGAGAACAGCGGTTTGGGGCCAGCTGTTGTGAATGATCTAAATTTCTTAGAAATGGTGCACTATGGGGTCATTGATAATAAAAATAATTCTGTCATTCCAAACGAAGACTTTATTGTCCAAACACAACATGGACGTGTCTTTGACTTTGTAGCAGATTCATATTCTATAATGAGGCTAAATTTTACGACGGCAGTTCAAAAGGGTCTCGTTTCCGTGGAAGGTTCTGCTTTTTCAAATTTACGAATGGTTGATTCATACAATAATCCTAGGTTAAAATATGGAGAATATTTGGGAAACATTCTCCGTTTCTACAACAATACACACATTCCAAACATAGTTGGTATTACCAGTATAGCATCTTATGAAGACTATGTCAAGAACTTCTTTGACTTTTTATTAAAAAACACTTCAGACAATCCTATAACCCTGACAAGATGGATGACATCAAACAAATCTAGAGTGTTAGACACTGGTCTTTCTTTCTCTTACAAGGATATGGAATATGATGCCGATCAACAGAAGGTAAATCAAATTATAGATCATCCTTCATTTGATTATTTTAAGAATCTTTGTGTTAATATGGGCTTCTCAATATTGCATAATAATCCAAATTTACTTTTATTTGATATTAGTTCTCCTGCTACAAGATCTATTAGGCAATCATATGGATTATATAATTTAACTACTTTATTCAATAATAGATATATAAAAACATATACTATAGATAATAATATCTTATATACTAATATTAATATATATTATAATAAATATGTCCAGAAAAACTCCCAAACCAAAGTTGTCTCGGTGCAATGCGGAAAGACTGTTTCTGAATATATTATACTTAAGCCAGTAGCGAACAATGTTAGACCTTACTCTGATTTAAAAGAGCTTGACTTGTACAGTAAAATAAGAAATGCTGAAGAAGGACGCCCATTCTCAGAGACGAAACTCAAAGATATATATAAAAAATCAAAATACTTTCTAAAAAAACTTGACAAAGCAGAGGCAATAGGTTATATTAATAGTGTGTATCGTAATCAGGTCTGGAATAAAGATAATGGTTATCATGATGCAAAAGCCAAATTTGAAAATAAGACAAAGACGCAATCTCAACAAAAACAAGTTGGGGCTAGTTCTCGTAGAGGTGGTAGTCAGTCTTACTAAAGTGGAGGACAAATGCTATTTCAATTGATGGACAGTAAGGCCGATTGTGCTGGGACTTATCTCAGTGGCCAATTCGTTTGGGACAAAATACCTGAAGGAATTTCACAAACATGGTCATACTCTGACCACCTGTTTGGCAGACAGATTGAATATGCCAATTTAATGGTGTCTGGGAGGTCGATAGACGACGTTTGCCCTGATCACCTAGTAGAACGCTGGCAATCAGTTAAAGCGTTGCTGAAAGCTCATTTCAAGGCTTTCTCAACATCCAAGATTGACCTAGGTGACGTTTGCTTTTACGATGTTGTGCCTCAGAAGCACTTACGACATTACTTTGAAGCGAAGAACGAAATCACCAAATGGGTTTTCGAAAATGTTGAACAGCCTGCAAACTATAACTTCTTAAAACGGGTACAGGCATCCGTGAAGGAACTGAGCAAACACCCAGTAAACCTAAATTCATTCGCTGTATATATTTCTTCAGCAGATGATCTGAAAGCAAAACATCTTTACGAACAGTTTGGAGATACTAGGCCAAATGTAGACTTCAATATCTTTGGAACCATCACTGGAAGATTGACAACGAGAAAAAATTCTTTTCCAATCTTAAACCTGAAGAAGGAATTGAAGAAGCACGTTAGACCAAACAATGATGTGTTCCTTGAGCTAGACTTCAATGCTGCTGAGGTACGAACGATGCTAGCACTACAGAATCACATTCAACCTGAAGGAGACATACATGAATGGAACATCGAAAACGTTTTTGAACAAGAGCTTAGCCGAGAAGAAGCTAAAACAAAACTATTTGCTTGGCTCTACAACCCAGATTCCAAAACTATACAATCAGATTTCTACGACAGAGAAAACTTGTTGGAAGAATATTATGACGGAGAGCAAATCAAAACACCTTTTGGCAGAACAATCACTTGTCCCGTTCGCAAGGCACTCAACTACCTACTACAATCAAGTTCCTCAGACAACACTCTTGACAGATTTTGCAAAATTTCTAGCCTCCTTAGGACAACGAGATCCCATGTTGCTTTCGTTGTTCATGATAGCGTTGTCATCGACCTACACAAAGATGATCGGAGAATGATTCCACATCTAGTTAAGGTTTTTGGAGATACAAGACTTGGTGAGTTCAAAGTTAATTGCTCACTAGGTAAGAATTTAGGCAGCATGTCGGAGTTCTCATGGTAGGTTCTCTTGCGATATTGACAAATTGTTTAACATCTGGGTATGAAAATGGTCAAGTAGGATTGGTTACTAAGACGGAGAGGGTTGGCGAACTATTTATTCTATACTGGATCATGATGTCGGATGGTTTGGAAGTCCCCTTTTGGGATAGTGAATTCGAGGTTATCGATGAAAAAAGGGGACTTAATAATAATAACGCAACCATTTCCTGATTGGGAGTGGGTAGATTATAATACTGGTGATGTAGGTATCGTAATGAAAGTAAGGCTCTACAAGACTTTTACGAACGTCGTAGATGTATTCTTTTTTCACAACGAAGAATATCACCCAGTACCGATAGACTTTTTAAAAAAACTTGGGAGTTAGATATGATCTTAGTAGGACTAGGTGAAGCAGGAAATAATATAGTTAAAATGTTCAAACCACATTCAAAAAACTATAAAATTATTTTTCTTGACGAAAACAACGGTATTGAAAAAAGAAATACTGTTGAAGAATATGATGAGCAAAAAATAGTGCTTAAACAGAGAGGTTTGAAATCACACTCTGAAGCAGCTTTGTTTGTCTGTGGGTCTGGAAAGATAGCTGGATCTTCACTGAGGGTTCTAGAGGCACTAGAGAGCTGGGAAACAACTATATTTTATATCGTTCCCGATCTTGAATTCGCATCGCGAGAGGAAAAAAGAAGGCATCGCGCCCATTTTGGTATCTTACAAGAGTATGCACGATCAGGTAAAGTAAAGGAGATGGTCATTTTGTCCAATGAGAAAATTATTTCTATTGTAGGATGTGGAACAGCATTGAATTATTACGAAAAAGTAAATTTTTTCATTTACAGTACGATACAGAGTATAATGTATTGTAGACATGTTAAACCAGAATTCGGCAACATAAAAGAAAGAAGAGAAATATCACGTATATCTACAATAGGCCTTGGCACACTAGACAAGGAAGAGCAGACACTATTTCCTCTAGCAAACGTAACAGAATCAATGTTTTTAATGAATATTGAAGAAGAAGATTTGAATAGTGACGTTGACATCATACCAAATTGTCAACAAATTGTCAGAAAAGCAAAACTAGAAAACCGTGATGCATCTTTTGCAATTTGGAAATCGTCGGAAGCTAATCACTTTTATTCGCTACATTACACACATTTTATTCAGGAGCCCAAATGATAAGAAGTTTTAAAAATTCAACAGCAATGAAATCAATGAAGCACGTTAGGGAAGTATTCGGTATCAAGGTTGTAATTATCAATGATACTATCGTCGCAATCGATAAAGATTACCTGAAAAATCTGGAGAGAGAAAATGAACGAAGCAAAAATAAAAAGTGAATTAAGAAAACTTCTACAAGCAGAGGAGACGCTTTTGGTCAATTTTGCACTGGATAGTCACTGCACCAAAGAGGAGTTGTGCTATATTTCTGCAAAAATATTTGAGATGAGCACTCTCATTTTAAAATTAAGGCAAGCATTAAAGGATATGAGAAGATGAAAAATGACATGCTTTGGTCTAGCAAGAAAAAATGCTTTGGCGTAATAAAGAGAGTACGAGATAATATGGCGACTGTTGTTTTCTACACTGGAGATCGTGAAATAGTTGATATTTCCGATTATTCATATGATGATCAAGAAAAAGTTTGGAAAAAAACTTGACAACCATTTCTAAACGTGTTACATTATATATATGAGAACAACATTGGAGGACAAATGGTTGATCAAATTTATTACAATATGTGGGGTAGTCAAAGCGAAGAGCACAAAGACTACTTCCAAACAATAGGGACAATTGCTAACTGGATTGGTTATGCACTAATAGGTCCGAGACACAAACCTTACACAACAGAGATTACGTCACTATCAAACACAGCAGTGCTACAGACAAAAGAAAAGTTTGGCTCACCTAGGGTCTATGTCTCATTTAGTAAAGAAACGCACCTACAAGATGCAAGACACTACAGACATGTCTATAAGACAGCTATCAAACTATTCCCTCAGTACGAGAAAGCAATAAGAGATGGTATGGACTACTCAACTTATCTATTTGACACCCAAGACCAGCTAACCGAATACATTACCACTCAAATAGAGTGGGCAGAGAGAGTGAGAGAGGGCAATCATGAAAATGACGATTGGTTCGAGAAGAAGATGGAATCAATTAGGGAACATGAAACTTTTATAAAAAAAGTTTGTCTTTTTACTTGACAAACAATCTTAAACATGTTATATTATAAGTATAACAAACGAGGAAATCAAAATGGAATTATTAATTGGAACTGTTTTATTTGTTGTTGGCTTTACCTGGCTTTGGTATTACATCGACGATAGAATTTAAAAAAACTTTAAAAAAATACTTGACAAGGTATCAAAACTATGTTATAATATAATAGTCAAACAATATTCTAGGAGGAATTATGACAAACACAAACAACACAAACACTATGACCGTATACACCGGGACTTTCGTAACACAACGCGGTGAACAACGAACAATGAACTTTGTTCGCATTTCAGAAGCACCAGATGGGGTATTCCCCATGACCTTGCGTTCACGCAATTTACAGCCCGGCTATGAAACCGTGTGGGACATTGATCGTCAACAATATCGCACATTTAACTCCAATACTCAAATTGGATCTATCTCGAGTTCATCTCGTGATGTAAGCATTAGATTGTTTTAGTACTCCTCTTGACTAAGGTTTGCCGCTACCTACCAAAAGGCGGCCTGTTTTTATCGAACCTCCAAGGCTGATAAAAGGTTTTGTGGTCTCCTTTCAAAAGACCACTTTTTAGCACTTGTAGCTCAGCTGGATAGAGCATCCGCCTTCTAAGCGGACGGTCATAGGTTCAAATCCTATCAAGTGTACCACTTTCTTACGACTAGTAATCTTTCATAAGAGAACCTTGGAAGATGAATTCGTGAGATTTGAATTAGGAGGCTGTGTGCTTATTTTTATAATAACTTTGTTGGTTTCGTATGAGGATCCTCAAATCATCGAGAGCGAAATCAAACCGCCTCCTCTTTCTTCACCTTATTAGCTCGACTGTACGGTTGCAGATAACTAACGTGGGCAGGCGCTCTATAACGTTAGAATTGTGGGGTTCAAATCCCTACTCGAGCATAAAGTTTCAAAAACCGAAAATAGCCAAAATTTTTTTTGGACACTTTTTCAAGATTTTGAAAAAACTTTAACTTTTTACTTGACAAACCTTTTTAAATATGTTATAATATAGTATAACAAAAACGAATTACAAATGGGGGCATGGTTGAAACCCTGCCTACCTTAGTGATAAAACACAATAAAATAAACAAACCATATAGGAGTATATTATGGCTATAGATCTAAATGCAATGCGAGCGAAGCTCGATCAATCAAAAAACGGTGGAAAATCTACCGGACGCAAGAGTACAATGTGGAAACCAAGTGCTGGTGACCAAAACATTCGTATTCTACCAACAGCGGATGGCGATCCGTTCCGTGAGTTCCACTTTCACTACAATGTAGGAAAGAACCCTGGAATTTACTGTAACAAGCGAAACGACGGTGGTGAATGTGCCATCTGTGATTTCGCATCTAAACTTTGGCGAGAAGGAACTCAATCTGATGATCAGAACCTTAAAAATGAAGCCAAAAAATTATTCGCTCGAAAGCGATACTATTCCCCTGTTCTTGTTCGTGGAAACGAAGCAGACGGTGTAAAAATCTGGGCATATGGCAAGACAGCTTATGAGACCCTCTTGGGATATGTATTGGACCCTGACTATGGAGACATTACAGATGCTGAGACAGGTACCGATATTAAGTTGACCTATTCTATTCCTGGAACACCTGGATCTTTCCCGAAGACAGTGCTACAGCCGCGACGTCGCCCATCTATTTTGTGTGACGACAGTGTTGCTGACTGTCAACAATTGTTAGATTCTGTTCCTGACATTGACAATTTGTTCGATGTCAAAACAACAGAAGAAGTTCAGACTTTGTTGGACGGTTATTTGTCCTCCGACGGTTCAGCAGAGTCCTCTTCTAAAGAGACACAACAATACAAGAAACAAACAGGCGATGGTGTGGATAAAGCATTTGCTGCTTTCATGAGTGAAGACTGATATATCCTCCTGTGTTGTTTAGGGAATTGCCGCCCGCCCTTGGTTATAAAAGGGGCGGCTTTTTTAATTAAGGAGAAAATATGATGTTATTATTGACAATGCTCTTCGCTTGCGGAGAGAAGGAAACCACGACAAATACGGTTTCCACAACAACAACAGAAGTTGTTGAAACACAAACTTTGGAGACAACAGATGAAAAAAATACAAACACTTCAGTCGAAGTTACTAAAGATGTTACTGTTGGCACATCTGGAGAATCTAAAACAGAAGTCGCAACGACTTCAACACAAACTACTAATACAAACGAAGGAGTAACAAATGATTAGTTTATTAATGACAATGTTCTTAGCCTGCGGCGACAAAGAAGAAGAGCAAGATACGGCACTCGATGCTGAAGAGACAACCGAAGAAACTGCTGAGGAAACAGAAGACACCGCTCTTGAAGGTTCCGAAGAGGAAACTGAGGAAGAGACTGAGGAGTCAGAAGAAGGCTCTGAAGAAGGTGGAGAATAATGACCAAAGCAGGTAAGATTGATATTAGTTCTATGAAGAAGTTTGTCAACAAAAAGGTTGGCTTAAACATTGCTCATGATCTCAATGAAGACAATCCTACCGAGGTCAAAGAATGGATTCCAACCGGTTCACGCTGGTTGGATTCTATCACTTGCCGAGGTAAGATGGCTGGGATCCCCGTTGGGAAGATTACTGAACTCGCCGGTTTGTCTTCGGCAGGTAAGTCTTACATGGCTTGCCAAATAGCCTCTCAAGCGCAAAAGAAAGGGCACTGTGTCGTTTACTTTGATGCTGAGTCTGCTATAGATCCCAAGTTTCTAGAGAACTCGGGTATTGACACCAACAATAACTTCTTGTACATTCAAGCAGTTTCAGTTGAGAAGGTTCTAGAAACAATTGAAGACTTAATGACTGAGTATGCAGAAACACAATTTCTGTTTATTTGGGACTCCATCGCAGCAACTTCTTCTGAGAAGGACCTCGAAGGAGACTTTAATCCTCAATCCTCAATGGCGGTAAAGCCTCGGATCTTTGCGAAAGCATTCCCGAAACTCACTATCCCATTAGCGAACCAGCAGTGCACTCTGTTGTTGATCAATCAACTCAAGACAAACATAACTTCAAACATTGCGGAAGCAATGACAACGCCACTTGTTGCACCCGGAGGTAAAGCGATTGAATACTTTTGCTCGCTTCGCATCTGGCTAACAAAGCGTAAGGCGAAAGCGTCGTTTGTCACAGATGGCACTGGACTTCGGATTGGCTCTGAAGTAAAGGTTAAGATTGAAAAGTCCCGCTTTGGATCAGAAGGTCGCACATGTGGTTTTAAGATTCTTTGGGGCAAAGACGTAGGCATTCAAGATGAAGAGTCATGGTTGGAAGCATTAAGAGCCTCAGGTTCTGATCGCTTTAAGCCGGGAGCTTGGAACAAGATTTATGACGCGAATGGAAAGGAATTCAAATTCCAGAAGTCGCAATGGATCACCAAGCTACAAGAACCAGAGTTTCGCTCTGTTGTACTTGACATTATGGATGAAGAAATCATCAGAAAATTTGAGTCTGAAGGCAAGAACTTTGGACTTGAAGGCGAGGACGAAGAAGGTTAAATCCTGAAGTTACTCACTAAACCCCTTCTCTTCGGAGTTGGGGTTTTTTGTTTTTGACAACTATTTAAAAAGATTATGGAGAATACTTATGAACCCAAAAAGACAAGTTATTGAACAAGCGATTATGGACCTCGAAGAAAACATTAAGACAATGAAGCAAATCTACCATGAGTATTTGAAGAAAAAGAAATCCACCCCTCCTGACCAACTAGAAGAGTTTCATGAAGCAATGGGGGAAACCTTTTATGAGCGCGAAAACATAGCAAACAGACTCTTTCATGATTGGACAAGAGCAAACCCAAATTCAGCATATTATGACCCAAATCCGACGCCCGTTTTTTATGTCGCAGATTTCCATCGGACGATGAGAAAGGGGAAGCCACGCTCTTTTCCTATTATTGTCGCATCATCTGGCAAAAGAGCTGAGAATGGTGCCCTCAATATTCTAAATATAAAAAAATTCATAGAACAATTGAAAAGAAAACTGAAAGCTAGAAAAGATTTGCAAGAAAGCAGTCCATTTCAACTAACAGAAGCAAAACTAAAAGAAATGATCTTGGATGAAATCAAATCCAACTTGATAAGTCCGTCTAAATCCTGAAGCTCCTCGTAAACCCCCCTTCTCTTCGGAGTTGGGGTTTTTTTTACTTTCTACTTGACACACTGCTTTAAGTGTGTTATATTATAATATACGTTGGAGGACGAATGAAAAATGTAATAATAATTGACGCGCTGAACATGTTTCTGCGTAGCTATGTGGTTAGCCCACATATGGATAAGAGTGGAAACCCTGTTGGAGGCACTATTGGCTTTCTAAAGTCACTTCAAAAGGTGGCTAGGGACTTTAATGCTGATGAGGTTATTGTGGCTTGGGATGGCCATGAAGGCTCCCAAAGACGCCGTTCTATGAACAAGGACTACAAGGGTGGAAGAAAACCTGTTAGATTTAACAGAAGAATGATTGAGTTACCACCAGAACAAGAGATGGCAAACAAGGGCTACCAACAAATCAGGTTGATGGAATATCTAAACGAAATGCCCGTAATCCAACTTGTAGCAGATTTTACAGAAGCAGACGACATTATTGCCTTAGTCATCAATCATCCGAAATATGCTGGCTGGAAAAAGACAATCATCTCAAGCGACAAGGACTTCTTTCAGTTGTGTCGCCCTGATGTTCAGATTTACCGACCAATTCAGAAAAAAATTGTTACCGAAACAGACGTTGTCGACCAATTCAAGATCCACCCAAAGAACTTCGCATTAGCACGAGCAATCGCTGGGGACTCATCGGACAACCTTCCGGGGATCAAAGGTGCAGGGCTCAAAACAATCGCTAAGCGGTTTCCTTATCTTATCCGAGAAGATGAATACGAAGTCTCAGACATTATTAGGGATTGTGCGATGGTTGGAAAGAAACTTAAGATTCACGAGAATATTCAAAGTAACGAGAAGCTAATCAAGGATAACTATGCTATCATGCAATTGCAATTTCCAAACATCAGGGCAATGAACCGAGAGATCATCAAGAACTCAATTAATGACTTTGAACCAGAGTTTAATAAAATAAAGTTCACACAAATGTTGTTCGCTGATGATGCCGCCCATCTCAACTTCGATGCACTTCAGATGACTTTTCGAAAAATAAATAGACAATAAAACTTGACAAGTAGACGATAACAGGTTATATTTAAGTAACCAAAGAATTCAGGAGGACATATGAGTTTTACAGACAAAGAGACATTTATGAGGTTCGGGAAAAATTTCCAAGAGAACCTCTGCCAACTTATGTTGGAGGATCGACCATTCTTCGATCAAATTACAGAGGTGCTGGACGTTACTTTTTTCGAAAAGAAATATCTTCAAGTATTTGCACAAACACTTATAAATTACAGAGACAAGTATAATACACACCCAAACAACGAAGTGATGATGACCTTGTTGAGAACTGAGTTGAATCATCACGATAAAGCAACAGCGAAAGATGTAAGAGAGTTTTATGCTCGCATCCACACATCAGATGGTGTAGAAGAGTGTGCATTCATTAAAGATAAAGCCATAGACTTCTGTCGCAAGCAAGTTCTGAAAGGTGCTATGCTCAAGTCAGCAAAGTTGTTAAAATCATCATCATTTGAAGAGATCGAAAAAGTGATCAAGGAGGCCTTGGTTCTTGGTACAGATAATAACTTTGGACACGACTTTCGCAAAGATTTGCTTAAGCGTTTTGAACTCATTACAAGAGATCCAATCTCAACTGGTTGGTCAAGAATGGATGAGATTGTTAAGGGAGGCCTTGGAAAGTCAGAGTTGGGAGTCGTTGTTGCTCCAACTGGTGCTGGTAAGTCTATGGTGCTCGTTCATCTCGCCACTCAAGCGCTACTTCAAGGAAAAACTGTCGTCTATTATACACTCGAACTTAAAGATACGGTGGTAGGTCAACGATTTGACTGCTGCATAACTGACGTTCCACTTAATGAACACAAAGAAAGACAAAAAGAAATCGTTAACAAGGTCAAAGACCTTGAAGGTACTCTAATTATCAAGGAGTATCCAACCAAATCTGCATCTGTATCTACACTCAAGAATCACATTGAGAAGTTACGGAAGAGAGGTATTGAGCCTGATATGATCTTGGTTGACTATGCTGACTTATTGCGTCCGCCTCGAGCCACTGGTGAGAAGCGACACGAGCTGGAAGAGACCTATGAAGGTCTTCGTGGCCTTGCTCAATCTTATGAGATCCCTTGTTGGACTGCATCTCAAACAAACCGTGGAGGTCTCAATGCTGAAGTTATCACTATGGAAGCGATTTCTGAAGCATTCAACAAGTGTTTTGTTGCGGATTTCATATTCTCTCTATCGAGAACTGTACAAGATAAGCAAGCGAACAAGGGTCGTCTTTTCGTCGCAAAGAATAGGAATGGTCCCGATGGCCTTGTGTTTGATGCTCACGTTGACTGGTCTGATGTTACCATCAAAGTTTTGGACCGAGATGAATCAGCGGAAAAAATGCAATCAACGGCAGACGCTTTGCAGATGCTCAAAGACAAATATGCGAAAGCAGGAAAATAACCAAAAATTACAGGAGTAAGTAATGGATTTAGAGAAGAAGATTTTATCGGACATCACAGTCCACATGAAGTATGCAAGATACATGGAGAGCGAACAACGCCGAGAGAACTGGGACGAATTAGTTACCAGAAACATGAACATGCATATCAAAAAATTTCCCAGTTTAGAACAGGAAATACGAGAGAACTATAAGTTTGTTTACGACAAGAAGGTTCTTCCATCAATGCGCTCGATGCAATTCGGAGGTAAGCCAATTGAGGTTTCTCCAAACCGCATCTTTAATTGCGCTTACACACCCGCAGATGATCCACGAGTTTTTGGAGAGATTATGTTTCTGCTGCTTGGCGGAACAGGTGTGGGCTATTCAGTGCAAAACCATCATGTAGACAGTCTACCTGAGATCCATCGACCATCAAGCAAGAGAACTCGACGTTTTCTCATTGGAGATTCTATCGAAGGTTGGGCTGATTCTGTAAAGGCTCTGATGATGTCTTACTTTAAAGGTACATCGAAGTTACGTTTTGACTTCTCAGACATCCGTCCGAAAGGTGCGAGACTAGTTACATCCGGTGGAAAGGCTCCCGGCCCACAACCACTTAGAGAATGTCTAGTAAAGATAGAGGGGATTTTAGATGCTAAAGAAAACGGTGACAAACTCACTCCTATTGAGGTGCATGATATCATCTGCTACATTGCGGATGCAGTTTTGGCGGGGGGTATTCGTCGTGCCGCTCTCATTTCTCTATTCAGTGCTGATGACGAAGACATGCTTTCGGCAAAAGCCGGACCATGGTGGGAACTCAACCCTCAACGAGGACGAGCAAACAACTCCGTAGTTGTAATGCGACACAGAATTGATAAGCCCACTTTCATGAACTTATGGAAGCGCGTTGAGGAATCACGCTCAGGAGAGCCAGGATTTTACTTCTCAAACGATAAAGACTGGGGCTGTAACCCATGCTGTGAAATTGGCTTACGACCAAACCAGTTTTGTAACTTGGTCGAGATCAATGTTTCCGATGTTTCAACTCAAGATGAATTAAACGCACGCTCTAGAGCAGCATCGTTCATAGGGACCCTTCAGGCGTCCTACACAGACTTTCACTACCTTCGACCTGTCTGGCAACGGACAACCGAGAAAGATGCGCTCATCGGCGTCTCAATGACTGGTATCGCATCCGGTGGAGTATTGAACTTAAACATGACCGAAGCTTCTTTGGTTGTATCTAAAGAAAACCGTAGAGTTGCAATGCAAACTGGTATCAACCAAGCAGCACGACAAACATGTGTTAAGCCTGCCGGCACAACTTCTCTTACTCTTGGCACGTCAAGCGGCATCCACGCATGGCATAATGATTACTACATCAGACGACTTCGCGTTGGAAAGAATGAAGCAATCTATTCATATCTCGTCAATAACCTGCCTGAGCTCATCGAGGACTGCCGCTTTAGACCTCACGATACTGCTATCCTATCTGTTCCTCAAAAAGCTCCTAAAGGGGCAATAACGCGCCACGAAAGTGCACTTGATTTGCTCGAGAGAGTAAAGAAGGTTTCTGCAGAATGGATCAAGCCCGGCCACAAGAAAGGTAACAATACTCATAATGTCTCAGCTACAGTAAGCATCCGAGACGAAGAGTGGGAAACTGTTGGAGAGTGGATGTGGAATAACCGAGGTGTCTACAATGGTTTAAGTGTTTTACCCTATGATGGAGGCACTTACGTACAAGCTCCTTATGAAGATTGCGATGAAGAGACATATGAAAAGATGCTCTCTTTGGTCAAAAATGTTGACTTGGACCTAGTTATTGAAACAACAGATGAAACAGATCTGTCTGGTGAAATCGCCTGTGGCGGTGGAGCTTGTGAAATCTTTTAACAGGAGAAAAGTATGAGAGAAGAATTAGAGAAAATTATTCATGGCTTGAAAGAAGTGATGGAAGATCTTGATAAAGTAGAGGCTGGGTCTTATGGCTATAAGTCAGCAGCACCAAGAGCGAGAAAAGCTCTCATGGAAGCTTCTAAGGAATTAAGAGAAGTCAGAACGACAATACAAGAAGTAAAGAATTCTCACGAAGAAAAGTAAAAGTTTTTACTTGACAACTCAATCATAATGTGTTATATTATAAACAAGAACAATTAATTTTGTTTATAATATAACACATTATGATTTTTTTATTTGGAGTAAAAATGAAATTTGAACCACACAATAGACACCTATGGATCCGACCAAAAGAAGAAGTGAAGGAAGATAAAGAGTCTCCCCTCTTTGTAATGCCTAACGAATATCAACCACCCAAGTCTCCCTATGTCGTTGGAGAGATATTAGCCATGGCTTGCGATTGTGAAATTAGCCTAGATGTCGGAGACACTATCGTCGTTGAAAGAACCACGGTTCAGGAGATAAAAGCCGATTCTGAGACTATTTACGTTGTTAAAGAAAACTATGTCTATGGGAGAATTTGCAATGAGGCTAACAACTACAACACTTAAAACATTAATACTGGAAGTACTTTCTGAAGAAAGAGATTTGCAATATGTTAAAGAAGCAAAGATGGAAGACCTCGGCGATGTTTGTTATATCAAAGGCTCTACTCATCAATTAGCGACATGTAAAATTGGAGATGAAAAGTATTATCTTAAATTCTCAGATAGCTGGGCATTTTCAAACCCTTCTGATAAATCTATGCAAATTGGAGTTGAATATCTTGCTTACAAGATATATCAATTGTATCCTGCAAATGTCCCAGAAGGCGTAGAAGTTGTATCAGACCCTGACCAAAAAAGAATAGGTATAGCAACATCAGAAATGAAAGGCCAAGCGGCAGGAGGACTAAGATACAGTTTTCCAGCAAAGAATTGGGTAT
>Ga0208434_1000148_pt1 | contig 37175 bp, 56 predicted proteins | sample 13_taG_FD_184086 | JGI IMG/M metagenome (GOLD analysis project Ga0208434, IMG submission 184086) | Marine viral communities from the Subarctic Pacific Ocean - 13_ETSP_OMZ_AT15268 metaG (SPAdes) (version 2) | ecosystem: Environmental > Aquatic > Marine > Oceanic | place: Pacific Ocean | collected... | reverse complement strand
AGTGACAGTCGTGCCATACAATACAGGCACAATTAATGGCGTGTCGTTGAGATTACGTGCAGTGCAAGTGCTAGAACTGGCTGAGAAGCAGGAGAGTGAAGATCCATTCACTGAAGTTGCAGGCGGATACTCAGGTGGTGCGGCGCAAATTAATGGTGTGGAGCAAGATCCATTTGGATTACCACCAGCGCAACCAGCTCAGTCAAATGATTTAGAAGACGAAATACCATTTTAAATTAATCACAGCGTTAGACAGAACTGATCGAGGTTTTGTCTAACGTCCATATAAAAGGAGAATATTATGACAAACGGAAAATGGTCAAAAGAAAATTTTAAAATATACGATACGCAAAACCCACACATTTACGAGCAGTTTAAACATTTTGCACTGATTGTAACTGAGAAGCGTGAATATTACTCAGCAAAATGTATATTTCATAGGGTGCGCTGGGAGACAATGATGTCTGGAACTGGCGATCATAAAATTGATGATGGATGGATTAGCCATTATGCTCGTAAATTCATGGACGAAAATCCAGAGCATGAAGGCTTTTTTAAAACACGTAATCGAGTAAATTCATATCACTCGTAAATTAATAGGGGATAAAATGCAAAACACTAAATACCCAAATGCAAATTGGGATCAGTATTCAAATAAAATTATAAGTGCATTATCATTGAAAAAGACTGCCATTGGCGAATATCATGGGGCTTGTCCAGTATGCCAAGGCCATGATCGTTTCTGGATCAGGGAAGATGCTCAGAACTGCGTGATGGTGAGCTGTCGTAAATGCTCAGATTTTGCTGGCATAAAAGACGCGCTGAGAAACCAAGGATTGTGGCCTGATGAAAATGAGAAGCCAGTGACAAGAGAATACACAATTAGCTGGCCTGAGCCAGAGCCAGAGGCGACGCATCCATACCTGATCAAGAAAAAGATCGGGCTTGGTAACGCTAAGATAGATGGCAACTTGCTGGTCATTCCTGTAATAAATTCTCAGGGCAAACGTGTGGGCGTCCAGAATATTGATCCAGCAGGATCAAAGAAATTTTCTACAGGTATGCCAGTTGTCGGAAATTTTAGCGTTATTGGCGGAAAATTAGACGATTTAATTTACGTTTGCGAGGGCTGGGCAACTGCAATGTCAGTGCATCTGGCTACAGGCAGGCCAACAGTATTCGCATTGTCTGCTGGAAATCTGACCGCTGTGATAGGTGAGCTTTACGAGGCACGTCGAAATTTACGCATTATTGTGGCTGGAGATAACGACGAGGCAGGAATGAAGGCCATCGAGAAGTGCGTTAATGATCATAATGTGCAATCTGTTGTGCCTGACGTCGAGGGCTGGGATTTCTCTGATATGTGGGTTAATCGTGGTAAAGAGGCTACGGCAAAGGCTCTGGAAATAAAGAGCCTGCTTGATCAGGTGTTTTTCCCTAATGATGCAGTAGCACAGCTCGACAGGAGCTACTTAGTGAAGGGCTGGTTTGGTCAGGGGCAGTTATCGATGGTTTATGGCGCATCTAACGTGGGTAAGTCGTTTTTCGTGCAGGATATTGCGTGGCATGTATCTGCAAGCCAAGATTGGCACGGAAACAAAGTTAAGGGCGGCGTGGTGCTATTCTTGGCTCTGGAAGGCGGTACAACCACGCACAATCGTATTGTGGCGCTCAAACAGCAGTATCCAGAGCATAAAGACGTTAAGCTGGCTGTGAGGCCATTGCCACTCAATTTGCTGGATGGTGAAGTTGACGTGAATAAAATTTGTGATTTGTGTGACGAGATTAAAAGGCTGTATGGCGACATTGCCATGATTGTTGTGGATACGTTATCTCGGTCAATGCCTGCTGGCGATGAAAATTCTCCTGCAAGTGCAACTGCTGTGATTTCTGCTGTGGATAAGATCAGAGCTACAACGAGCGCACATCTTATGCTTGTGCATCACTCAGGTAAAAATCTGGAAGCAAAGGCGCGTGGTCACAGCTCATTACGTGCGGCTGTGGAAACTGAGATAGAGCTGAGTTATGACGAGGCGACAGGTCTGCGAACTGCATTAGCTACCAAACAGAGAGATCTGGAAGGCGGCAGGAAGTTTCACTTCAAACTAAAGGTGATTGAGCTGGGCAATGATATGGATGGCGATCCTGTCACAACTTGCGTGATTATTCCAGCCAGCAGTGATGATGTCGATAAGGCTAACAAGAAAGCCATTAAGGGTAAGCAACAGATCCTATTTAAGACGTGCTTCCAACAGCTACGAGGCGAGGCTATTGGCAGGGCTAATCCATCAGGTTTAGGATATCCTGAGCCAAGCACGTTCTGGATGATTGAGGAAGAAGTCATAAAGAAGCATTTTTTAGGCAAAGTTTCTGGCGTATCTAATCCATCCAGCACATACAAGCAGGCAATAAATGGGCTGATATCTGGGGGTCATATTGTCCAAAATGAGGGCAATATTTGGTTCACTGATGATTTTGGTAAAATGAAGTAATATTAGACCTATTAATTACCTATTAATTAGCATTAATAATAACAATATCAATAACTTAGAGGACAACCTATTAATTCTAAATAGTATATCGTACCAAACCTATTATTATATTATTATACCTATAGGTATAATATAATAGTAGGTAAATAATAGTAGGGGAAAATCGGGGTTAAGAATTATGGAGCATAAGATGAAGAAAGAGATTAACATTAGAACGGCTGGTAGCAAGCGAGGGACGAGCGAGGGCGAGGGGGATCAAGCAGTGGAAGAACAAAGCATGGTGAGGTCGGACATACTGTCGAAGGCAAACATTCTCATAACAGGGGATCGCGCTAGGCAGTACGGAAGCGCAGAGGAAAACTTCAATTGTATTGCGACCATGTGGACGGCGTATCTTGGAAGGCACATCTCAGCATACGACGTGGCAAACATGATGGCGCTGTTAAAGATTGCTAGGATGCGTAACGGCGTGCATCAGGATAGCTCAGTTGATGGGTGCGGTTATCTTGCATTGGCTTACGAGCTATCAAATGAGGTCACATAGGCTTGAAACAACGCCTCTCTTGAGGCATACTATGTTTAGTGGGTTCTCCTCCCTCAAACGCATATTGTTTTTGCATTTACAATGTGCTTCCCACTGAACTAGACCGCGTAGCTTCTCCTCCTCTTCCGAGCTACGCGGTCACATAACAAGGTTAGATGACGTGTCAGAGTTTAACATTAAATTAACGCTAGATCTTCACTGCAAGAACACTGATGAAAACGATCATGAGCTGGATATACTTTGTGACTTCATAACAGATCGATTGCATATCGTTGGAGCTGACGTTGTTATCCAATCGCTGGCAGAGGCACTCATTGAATTACACGATCAAAATGCAGAGGATAAGGCGAGGCAGTTGCACTAATGTTGGTAGCATTTAACCCTCTGAAAAAACACACAAGCGTCGTCGCAGGCGCGTGGGCGCGTAACAAATTGCAATTCTAATGTCAATATATCCTGATAATCTGAAAGTTAACATAATATACATTATCGGATATTATGGGCTAAATCCGCAGTATATCTAATGAAATCAATAGGTTAGGCGATTTTGCAGTAAAATAAGGCTATTATGAGCTATGCGTTGTTCCATTTATCCGAAACTAGCAGATTTGAGCAAAAAAATGACCCCCCCACGTCTCGCCCAGCTAGGGGGAGTGTTATTCACATTTTCACGCACACGAATGACCCCCCATACCCCCTTGCAATATAATGCTTACCTATTGTAAAATTTAAAAAAATTGGAGAATATTAATGGCTGGCAAGGCATTACGAAGGAAGATCCTCGCAGATGTTGAGAAGAAAGGCGGCGTAGATTACCTGTTTGAGCAAATAGCATCAGGTAATACTTTGACGAAAATGGCTGTAGAATATGGATGTTCCAGACAATATCTTGGCTCGTCACTGAATAAAGTGCCAGAATATGAGAAAGCCATGAACGAAGCCAGACGCCACGCCGCAGATGCTTTAGTCGAGCAGGGCTTAACAATGGTAGATGATTTGGATGGCGGCTCGACAAGCAGTGAAATAGCCGCAACGAGAGAGAAGGTGCAATGGCGTAAATTTATGGCAAGCTCATACAACCAAGATAGATACGGCACTAGGCCACAGACAAACGTGAATATTTCAGTTGGCGACATGCATTTAGACGCCTTACGCAAAGTAAATTCTGACTTGGCGGCTATCCATAAGGAAGATCAGGAGCGCGAAGCCAAGACGATTGACGTGGATTATGAGGATGTAACCGATGAGTGATAACCCATTAACAGAGTTTGTCCTGCGTTATCGTGACGATCCAGTGCTATTTGTTAAAGAGGTGCTGGGCGCTACACCATACGATTATCAGGAAGAGTTTCTCGATGCTATAGCTAATGGCGAGCGTAAGATGTCTGTCAGGTCTGGGCATGGTACAGGAAAATCAACGTCGGCATCTTGGGCAATGCTTTGGTATTTACTTTTGCGTTTCCCTAATAAGGTTGTAGTCACAGCGCCCACGTCTAGCCAATTGTTTGACGCATTGTTTGCCGAGCTAAAACGATGGATTAACGAGTTGCCACCCCATCTACAGCAATTGCTAACTGTTAAGTCAGATCGTGTGGAACTAACGTCAGCCGCTTCCGAGGCATTTATATCAGCCAGAACGTCACGCGCAGAAACGCCAGAGGCATTAGCTGGTGTGCATTCCGAGAATGTTTTATTGGTAGTTGACGAGGCATCTGGTGTGCCTGAGAAAGTTTTTGAGGCGGCGGCTGGGTCAATGTCTGGTCACAGCGCAACCACGTTACTGCTATCAAACCCGACGAGATCCTCTGGCACATTTTACGAAAGCCAAACCAGAATGTCCAAGAGCTGGTGGACGAGGCGCTGGTCGTGCGTCGATAGCCCACTTGTGTCTGATGAGTTTGTCGAAGAAATGCGTGAGCGATATGGCGAGGAAAGCAATGCATTCCGAATACGTGTTCTCGGCGAATTTCCTATGGCAGACGATGACACGATTATTCCATTCCATTTAGCCCAAAGCGCGACGCATCGTGATATTGAGATGACGCCAGATATAAAACCAGTGTGGGGCTTGGATGTTGCGAGGTTTGGTACTGATAAAACTGCATTGTGCAAAAGGTACGGCAACGTCGTCACAGATATTGATGCGTGGCAGGGATTGGATCTCATGCAAACTGTGGGTCGAGTTATGGCGGAATATGAGGGATTACAGCCCAGCATGAGGCCATCAGACATACTGGTCGATAGTATTGGCGTTGGCGGCGGTGTAGTCGATAGATTACGTGAGCTTGGTATGCCAGTGCGTGGAGTTAATGTTGGTGAAGCACCAGCGCTTGGCAAGACCTACATGAATTTACGAAGTGAGCTGTGGTTTAAGACAAAGGGCTGGCTCGAAGATAGATCCTGCAAACTGCCAAAGGATGACCAGCTCTTGGCTGAGTTAACCAGCATTAGGTACAGCTTTACATCGTCAGGCAAAATGAAAGCCGAAAGTAAAGACGCGATGCGAAAACGTGGCCTAAAATCGCCAGACCTTGCAGATGCATTATGCCTGACAATGGCATCGGACGCGACGACTGCATTATCTGGCAATAATAATAACTGGAATAAATCCATTAAGCGCAATTTAAAGGGAATTGCATGAAAAAAAAATTTTTAAATTTGTCACCTAAGATGAAAAATTTATTGATGGCTAGATGGATAAAGGAATATGTGCAACGCGGATTATCTTTGCAGGATGCACAACACGCCGCGAAGTGGAAGGCTGGCGAGTGGAAGCTCTCAGAAAGAATGCGTAACATACTGGCGTCAATAGACGAATTGTGATATGGTCGCATAATATACAGCAATGAGGTTTTATCATGAAAACGTGCAAGGGATGCCCTACCAAGTCAAACTGTAAGGCTAAAGGTATGTGCTTAAATGGCGGCTATGGTAAATAGAGGCGTACTGAATTTCCTCAATCAACTTGATGAGGGCAAGCGATCCAGACGCAATAGCTTTGCGGAGCGTGTGGCTAATTTCCTGACGCCTAATGACGAATTTGAATATCGCGGCGGATTATTGACTAATATGGACGGCACATCCGCAATGGATCGTATTGGTGAAAAAACAAGCTACGGCACGTTAGGACAAGCCAATTTTGCTGGTAATGATCCCATCACGTCGTTTCCCAATCAGATGCCACAAGGCACAACAGCTAGACGCGCAGATGGTACAGATGGCGAAATAGTGCGTAGCCTGATATTGCCAGTTGATGTTATGCAGGCGATTATGTCATCAAATCTTGCAAATAAGCAGGGATTTGTGGAGATGTTAGAGTACAAGATGAATAACAATCCAGAAAATTATAATATGATTATGTCTAAGCCAGATGGCTTATCTGAGCTAATGGCATTGTACGCCGCAACAAATGAGCCAACAACACCCAGCGAGGAAATATCACCTAGATTGCAACAAATGCTAGATGGAATTTTTAATGGGACTGCTTGACCAACAAAGTTACGCAGGCTACGCGAATGAAGGCCAGCGACTTGCAGTAGAGCCAATGAGCTTTACCCCAATGGACGCCGCAAAATTTATAGCTGAGGCCACGCCTATCATTGGCGACGCTATGGCGGCTAAGGAAATATATGACGAACTACAAAAACCAGATCCTAATCTTGGATATGTTGCAGTTTTGGGTGGCGCGTCTTTACTAGGTTTGATCCCACTTATTGGTGATGCGGCCTCTCCTGCCATTAAGAAAGTAGGCAAAGGCTTACTTGATATGGCAGATCGTATTGAAGTTGATCCAAGTGTGATGGGATCTAACTTTAGTAATTTTAAATTCAAAAAACCAGCGCCAGATGTTGGTAAACCATATGAAATGTCTGGAGAAAAACTTGCAGACGAATTGGAAAAAACACCAACTGCGTTTGGTTTTTTAAACCCAGATCAAGCATTGCCAGTTGGAGCAAAGTATACAAGTATTGAAAAACAGCAACCAACAGCATTGAGAAACCACACAAGTGCAGGGTTATTGTCAACAGAAACTGTAGAGCCAGAAATTGGAAGTATTTCAGATTTATATGGCAGAAACGTAATGTCTATTGTTGGTGATCAAACTGACAGAAAAACTGTTACTCACCAAAATGGTAAACGCCTATTAAATCCCGTTAAATCTATGGCAGGATTTAGATATGCAGATGTTGATGGTCAGGGTTATGCTGGAGCTAAAACAGCCACAAACAGTAAAATTAATGAAGCTATGAAGCACGACAAACCATACTTTATGTCTGCAATGATGGGAGATCAATCTGGAGATTTTGCTCAACATCAGGGAGATATGTTTGGTGAGGCGTGGAATCAACTACAAAATAGCAATAGCGCAATAACTGGCGAAAACGCTGTTAAAATAAATAATCATATAAAAAATATAAGTGTTCCTAAAAGTGTTACAGTTAAAGATGCCAATGGTAATATATTAAAAAACGCCAAAGGAGAAAATGTTAAAAAAACAATCCAATCCAAGCCATTTAAAGATTTAGATGTTGATGTTGAAGACCCAATGGCAATATTTAATTTACTAAATATGTTACCATCAGGTTCTCAAAGAGGATATTTTTTAAAAGGTATGGATAGGGCTGGGTTGTTTGATATGGGCGCTCCAACAGTTTTTGATGCCCGACTTGCAGTTGCAGATGCAAACCAAATAGGCATGGATTGGGGATCAGTTGGGTATCGAGGATTTACGCCAGATTTAGAAAAAGGTGTATTCCCTACAAATATTCAAAATTCTACAACGTATGACACTGGATATGATAAAATAGGAAATGCTCAAACATTTTTGCAAGGATCTCGTGGAATACCAGCCGCATTAATTTACAGAGATTTAGGTGCAGAACTACGTAAAAAAGGTACAGGCGGCGGTCTTTTAATGACTCCACCATTTTATAAAGTTTTAGAAAGTAGCCCTAAAAGAGCAATACAAAAAATTGATGATGAAATTTCAGAGGTTGGCGATACATTTTTAGAGATAGAAAGAACAAAAGGCAGAAGAGAAGCATTAGAATATGCTAACAAAATTTTATCTGGTGGGTATGGGCTACTATCTCGTTAATAAATATGATATATAGAAATAAAACTAGGGGCTAACCAATGCCAATAACAACATACTCAGAATTAAAGACGACACTCGCAGATTTTTTAAATCGTGATGATCTTACTTCTGTGTCTAGCACATTTATAACTTTGGCGGAGACTGATCTAAATCGCAGATTACGCCATTGGAAAATGGAAGCCAGATCCACTGCTGAGATTGATACGAAATACAGCGCGATCCCAGCAGATATGTTAGAGCCTATCCGCTTTCATATTACGAGTGGCGAGACAAACCCATTAGAATTAATATCGCAGGCAGAATTATTAGACAGGCAACAAAGAGCTGGCAACGTGTCTGGCAACCCAAGATACTACGCAATGACTGCTGGCGAACTACAAGTACACCCAGCGCCAGATGGCGTATACAATGCAGAATTATATTATTATCAGAAAATTCCAGCATTATCTGACAGTAATACAACCAATTGGCTTCTGGGCGAATATCCAGATGCTTATTTGTATGGAGCTTTGGTACACTCAGCCCCATATTTAAAAGAAGACGCTCGAATTACGACTTGGGCGGCTTTGTATCAAAGCGCTGTTGACGCAATTAATGCAGTCAGCGATCAAACTAAATATGGCGGCTCTGGTCGTCGTTTAAAAATAAGGGCATATTAAAATGAGTTTTTCAAACGATTTCGAAACAAGAGTATTAAACTACGTGTTTACTACATCATCAGTGACACGCCCTACTGCGTGGCACATTGCATTATATACAGCCGCACCAAGTGATACTGGCGGTGGTACTGAAGTAACTGGTGGTGGGTACACACGCAAGCCAGTTGCATTTACTGTATCTGGTAACACTGCATCAAATTCTGCATCTGTTGAATATCCTACAGCTACAGCAGGCTATGGAACAGTTACACACATTGGCGTATTTGATGCATCATCTGGTGGAAACTTAATTGCATACGCGGCTCTAACAACAAGCAAAGCAATTGATACTGGTGACGTATTTAGATTACCAGCAGGCGATCTTGATATTACGTTAGATTAATAAATGGCTGAATATCGTGGTGGATTTGGACAAAGTACATACGGCTCATATAACTTTGGGCTAGATGGATTTGTCACTGATGGAGCTGGTGCAGTTGTCTCTGTATCGGCTACAGCATCGTCTGCTATACGTGCCAGACTAAGTGGGTCAATTGTAATCACAGCGTCAGGCACGACTGCATCTGCTGGTCGTGATAGGAACGCAAGCGCAACGTCGTCATGCACATTATTTGGCGGAGTTTCTTTTGTATTTGACGTTGTTGGCTCGTCAACTATTGCGACAACGGCAAGTGCCACAGCCACATCTAATAGAGTCCAAAGCACTGGATCGACAATAGCCGCATCCGCAACAAACACGTCAGGCATGGAGCGCGTGCGTGAAGTTGCATCAAATAATGTTGTGGGCGTATCAAGTACGGCGTCTATTGGGTCAGACATTAATCAGTCTGGAGCAACAGTAGCTACAACCTCATCTGTCACTGCAACGTGCAATAAAGTTATGTCATTCGCTGGGGCAACATCAGCGTCAACGACAATAACTTGCAATGCAATTGAGAAGTGGGAAACAATACCAAAAGTAACAGAAATATGGACAGCCGCATGATGTTGCAATTTAAGCACTTTTGTGGCAGTATGCGATCAGCGCCTACTGCGTCTTTCTCTTACATTGATGAACGATATTAGGCCGAAAGGCCAACTATAGGAGCTTAACATGGCAGATACTACAACAACTACATATGGTCTGGTAAAACCAGAAGTCGGTGCGTCCGAGGATACTTGGGGTACAAAAATAAATACCAACTTGGATAACGTCGATAATCTGTTAGATGGTACGACGCCTGTCACTGGCATTGATATTAATTCTGGATCAATTGATGGGACGCCAATTGGTGCAAACTCTGCATCTACAGGCGCATTTACAACACTGGACGCAACTGGCAATATTACAGTTGGTGGCACTGTTGATGGCGTAGATATACAAACTTTAAACACTACTGCTAATGCGGCATTACCAAAAGCTGGCGGAACAATGTCTGGAGATATTAATGGTAATGGCAATAAAGTTTTATTTGCCAATATGTATTCAACTACAGGCGATCTACCATCAGCATCTACATATCACGGCATGTTTGCTCACGTTCACGCTACAGGTAAAGGTTATTTTGCCCATGCAGGAAATTGGGTCGAATTGGTAAATGCAAAATCACAGAATAGTATTACTATGTCGGGCGGTACTTCCACTATAGACCTGCAATCTGCTAATCATCATTATGTAACTATAACTGCAAATACGACAGTTGCATTTAGTAATAAAGATGCAGGACGCCAAGGCAATATTATATTTAAACAGGACGCAACAGGTGGCAATAGTTTTACACTGCCATCAGAATGCAAGACACCTGTAAATGGCGCGGCAATTGTGCAGGCCACAAATGCAAACGAGATCAGCGTGTTGTCTTATTATGTGTTGGACTCAAGTAACATATTGGTAAACTATATTGGGGACTTTGCATAATGTCTTGGTTCATAAATGGAGTAAAGGAGTGGTCAACTGATTATACCACTACGTTTAATACATCTCAATCTACTACCACTACGTTTAGTACATCTAAATCTACTACCACTACGTTTAGTACATCTAAATCTACTACCACTACGTTCAGTACGTCTAGGTCTACAACCACTACGTTTAATACATCTAAGACAACATCAGCTACTACTACTGCAACAACATATGGCAATACTAATAATAGTGGGGTATATGCGGACACTGGACGTTGGGTTGTGTATCAGTCATACAACGTATCTCATATGAATTATGTTCAAGGCCACTGGTACAATCAGTCTGAGCCTAACGAGAATACTGGTCGGCAGGATTTTGCTGATAACAGTAGCTCCAATGTAAACGTAATTACTGCTGATGGTTGGACATACTATAAGGGTAATGTATGGAACAATGAAATTGGTAGTTGCTGTGGTGGTATTAATTGGGTTTACAATAATATATTATACCGAACATCATCTGTTAACACTAGTTTCACAACTACATATAGTACGAGCGCGACTACAACCACTACATTTAATACATCTCAGTCTACAACTACGACTTTTAACACGTCGAGATCAACTACCACTACGTTTAATACATCTAGGTCTACAACTACGACGTTTAGCACGTCACGAACAACCGATAGGACAACTAATTTTTATGCTTAACTTATCTAAACCCTGCAAGCCTTGCGAAGAGGCTAAGAAAATAAAAGAGGCTAATAAAATACTGGATAGCGAAACAAATCGCACTATAGCCGCGCATTTAGAATTTAAAGGCGCTGATATTATTTGGTCAGATAAGCATGATCCTCTTTTGGAGGTGGAAGACTATATACGTCAAAAATTTAAAAAAATAGATTTAAATTTAGATTTTGATGTAACCGCCTCAGAGCCTTTAGCGTTTAATACTGTTAATTACACTACTTATGCAGGGCTTTTAATAATGCACCCTTTAAATTATGAGCAAAGCATTAGGCAAATGAGTGATGCTTATGCAGATGGTTTAAACAAAGGTCATATTAAGTTTATAACAGAACGAGAAGATTATTCTAAATATACATACAGATTTACAGCAGAAGAAAAACCAAAAGAGGCTTTAGTTGTCTTAACAGGTGGAAATAAATTAAAAAAGCATTGTTGCGTAGGTAAGTTAGATAAAATACTAAAAAAACATGGTCGTGATAATGTGATATTTAAGAAGCATCCTGTTTCTCAGGATGAGGTTTACACTGAATTAAGCGACTATCTTGGCGGCATTAATTTTGCAAACTCAAATTCTAATTTGTATGCTTTGATGGATAACTGCGAATATGTATATTCTACTATGAAAAGCGAAAGTGCATTAATTGCATATATAAAAAACAAAAAAGTAGACCATTTTGATCTATCCCAAAACAGGCACTTAGGCTCTTTTACCCATATAAATAATTTTTTATATACTACCCCTGACCCCCTAAAATGGGCAGATCAAGCATTTGCATCTGCAAAGTCTGGTGTGATACATCCTAGTATAGATAAAAAATGGAAAGAAAAAGTAGACGAGTACATTGAATATTTGCTTTTTTTACGAAATAAATATAAAATTGGATATGTATAGGAGAAAAAAATGTCAGAAACAGACACGCCCCACACACAGGCTGTAAGGGATACATGGTTAGCCAGACTATCAGGTGATTTGAGAAATGGTACATTAACAGAAAGTCAATCTGTGATTAATTACAGAAATACCTTGGGGGCAATATCTGATGATGCTAATTATGAAGATATAAATTGGCCAGAGTACCCAAGTGCCTAAATTAAAGTTTGAAACACACCAGAATATATTAGACGCTATACCTCACCCCAAGCCAGCTCTAAAGTTTGTTCCTAGTTGGTATAAAAATTTAAAAAAAGAATTTCAATGCCCTGTGTCGGAAGTCTCTAAAGTACCCACAATAAAGCAGTGTTTACCTGTAAGGGATTTTATTACAAGTGGCTATATAATCCCAGCTTGGTGCGACATGCACTTTAAAAAAGATAGTAAGGGTAGAATGCAAGCAGTTAATATGAAAACCCCCAAAGACTATAATAATATGTATAATATAGGTTTTGACGGACATGGTATTCAACAAGTTGAGGGAACGCCTTTAGAGGCGCTTTGTGATGGAGATAAGCTAATTAAATTACATAACCCTTGGATGATCCATACCCCAAGAGGATATTCTTGTTTTCTAATGTCCCCCTTTTATGAAACTTCTGATATTACTATATTACCAGCAGTTGTTGATACAGACAGGCATGTGACACAAGTTAACTTTCCATGTGTAATGCCATCTGATGAGGCGTTTGTGAAAAAAGGCGATCCTTTAGTGCAAGTCATTCCTTTTAAAAGGGATAGTTGGACAAGTGAAATAGGGGCTATGGATTTAAAAAAAGTAAATTCTGATACAGTAAGTTTTTTAACAGAAATAAAATCTATTTACACAACAAAGCTATGGAAACGTAAATACTATAGGTAACAAGATAAGAAAATAACTACATATTGTTCAAAGCGGCTAAAATATGCTATAGTAACAGCAACTTATAAAACGAGGTAAACATGCCACTAATACCACTAGACATCCCTGCTGGCATTTACCGCAACGGCACTGAACTACAAGCGTCAGGTCGATGGCGTGACGCCAACTTAATTCGTTGGGTTGACGGCACAATGCGCCCGATGGGTGGCTGGCGTACTCGATCAGACACGGCGGCAAACGCTAAAATTCGTGGATTAATTACTTGGATTGCGAATGACCAAGATCGATACATTGTTGGCGGCACATATAATAAACTTTACAGTTGGACATCTCAAGGTGTGCGCCACGACATAACGCCAGTTGGACTAACTAATGGTCGTGAAGACGCAGAGGCATTTACAGGATATGGCGGTAGTTACTTTGGGCAGTATGCCTACGGCGTAGCTCGTCCAGACACAGCGAGAATACAGCCTGCAACGTCTTGGTCGCTTGATACATGGGGTGAATACCTTGTCGCCTGTAATGAAGATGATGGAAAAATTTATGAGTGGCAGTTAAGCAATTCCACACCAGCCGCAGTATTAGCAAATGCGCCGACAAGTAATGAGAGCATCGTCGTAACTGAAGAGCGATTTTTGTTTGCATTAGGCGCAGGCGGAAATCAACGCAAGGTGCAGTGGTGTGATAGAGAAGACAGCTCCACATGGACGCCAGCCGCAACAAATGAAGCTGGTGACTTAGAGCTTAACACAAGTGGCAGAATTATGGCTGGCATACGTGTGCAGGGTCAAACTCTAATATTAACAAGCATGGACGCTCACGTAGCAAATTACATTGGTGCGCCATATGTCTACGGCATCGAGCGTGTCGGAGCGAGCTGTGGATTAATAGCAAACAAGGCCATAGCATCAGTTGATAAGGGCGCGTTCTGGATGGGTAATCACTCATTTTATGCATACGCAGGCGGCGCAGTGCAACAAATCGAAAGCGAAATATCAGACTATGTATTCTCCGATATAAATCGCGCACAAATATCAAAAACTTTTGCAGTGACAAACAGCACATACGGCGAGATATTCTGGTTCTACCCATCTGGATCAAGCACAGAAAATGACAGATATTGCGTTTATAATTATGTCGAGAATACTTGGTACATTGGTGAGCTAGGCAGAACTGCTGGTTATGATATGGGTACATATCGACAGCCAATTTGGGCAAGCGCAGAAAACAACAAGTTGTACGAGCATGAGATTGGCTTTGATTACGGCACACTTACGCCATTTGCTGAAAGTGGCTCGATTGCATTAGGTACTGGCGAGAATGTAATGTCAGTTACAGAAATGATCCCAGATGAGAAGACGCAGGGCGACGTCACAGTTACATTTAAGACGAGGTTTTACCCTAACGGCGAAGAGCGCTCATATGGTGCGTTCTCTATGTCAAATCCAACGTCGCTGAGATTTACAGGCAGGCAAGTTAAACTCAGGATTGACGCGGCTAACTTAGCTGATTGGCGTGTCGGAATAAATAGACTTAATGTTACGGCTGGTGGGGCGAGATGAGCGAACAGCAACAAAAAGCCCCAGACGTCATTGGCAACGATTGGCGGACGTGGGGTCGCAGGCTTGTTCAGCATTTATCACAAACTCGATCCACACTGGTTCAGCAGAACGGCGAGGAAAGTGCATCTGAAAACGGCACAATAATGTGGGATAGGGCAAACCTATATCCAGTTATAAGTAAATCGGGAAATTTTCGTGAAATTGTCGTAAAAAATGCAATTCCTGCATCGAGCGTGGGTGTAGCTGGCGATAAGGCTGGATTAATATCTTGGGATGCATCATATATTTATGTATGCACAGCATCACACGATGGCTCTGCACATATTTGGAAGCGTGTGACATTAGTAGGTGGCTCATGGTAATTGACGAAATTATTGAAAATTGCAGGGAATGGATCGAGGCCGCTTTGGAGTATTCTGGCGGTACTCACGATTTTATTCATGTAGTTGAAGGTATTAAGGCAGGCACAATGCAACTTTGGCCTTCACCAAGGGGGTGCATCGTGTCTGAAATTGTGGTATATCCTAAATTGAAGCAATTAAATATATTTCTTGGCGGCGGCGAGTTGGATCAAATAATGGATATGCACACTGACGTAATTAATTGGGCAAAGGCTCAAGGGTGTTCTGCATTGACGATGACTGGTCGTGCAGGATGGAAAAAACCACTATCGGAACATGGTTGGGATCAACTGCATTCCTCATACATTAAGGAGTTAACATAATGTCAGGCGGAAAAGGTGGCTCAACCACTTCACAAGTAACAGTACCAGCATATATAGAAAATGCGGCTAAGGCCAACTTAGCAAAAGCTGACGCAATATCTCAGGTTGGATTTACACCATATTACGGCGCGGATGTTGCGGCTTTTAATCCAATGCAACAGGCGGCGTTTCAAAATACGGCTGACACTGCAAATGCATTTGGTATGGCTACACCGACAAGCCCGACAGATATTATGGGCAACATGGGTGCGCCACAAACTTACGCAAATGGTGTGACAGGTTACTCGTCAGCTCCAATGTTCCAAGATGCAGTGGATACGTTAGGTTATTTTAGGCCAAACCAAAAAGCTCTATTGGATAGTTTCTTTGTAAATCCATACACTGGATTTGATCCAAGTGGCGCTTATTCAGCAAGCCCAGCGAGTGGCGTTGCTATGGAGATGCAAGGGCAAAACCCAAGTTTTAGGCCAAACACTACTGACTATGGGTCAAACAGCTCATATTACAATAATCCAAATGGCGGATTTGCAAATGTTGTAATTGGATACGACGCAAATGGATCTCCAATTATGGCGACACAGCCAGCCGCGTCAGGTGATTTAGGTGGAATGAACGTAGACCCAGCCGTCCAAGATCTGGTGGCAATGAGGCGCAAATCTCGCAGTGATGAGAATAAGGCTAGACTTGACGCAATGATGGACGCGCAAATGCAAGATTATCTTGCAAAGAAAGAGCTGGGCGTTAGGCAAATTGGTGGGCAGGATGTAATTTCAAGATCTCCATTTGATGAGGGATCTTCATTTGCTGGAACTAATTATGCGACTTACGATGGATCGCAAGGATTTCAAGCGCCATTCCCTCTCAATATAGCACAGAATATTTTTGACCCAAGAGTTAAAGATAGTGGAGATAGGAGCTTTCAAAACCCAAACACTAAATCAGTGGTTGCCACTGGTTATGATGCTGGTGAAGTTGACCCCACATTAGCAAGGATGGCTGGTTACACAGATCAGATTGAAAATAAAGCTGGCGACTATACATTATTTACTGGTAGGGGTGTTGATGGACAAGGCAGTCTTGGTGTAGTTGGAGATATTGCAGGCGACATTGGTGATGGCCTTGGCTTAACTAACTTTAGTAGCCAATACGCAATTGACCAAAGAAAAAAAGCAGAAGCTGAAAGAATTGCGGCGGAACGTGCGGCTCAAGTACAAGTTTTAGCTAATGCTAATCCAACAATATTACCTACATCAAGCGGCGGCGGCAAGCGCCCAAGTAATGCTTTGAAAAATGAAATGTCAAAACAGCAAAAAAATATAAACGCGGTTAAATCTGGCACTTACAAAAGAAGTATGGGCGGATTTTAATTATGATAAATTTTAAAAGAAAAGAGGCTTAATATGGCTGGTGGTGGACAAATCAGGCCGATGGGTGGTGCGATACAAAGCGGATTAAACTCTGGGCAAGGTATAGGTAATTTCTTAAATAGTACACTTGGAGGCGCTGGTGCGCGTATCCCAATGTCGTCTGGCAATGAAGTTAAAGCACAATTTTCTGGAATGGTTGATACGCAAAGCAGGCCGCGACCACAACCATTTACACCATCAATAGCACCACAAGGTAACTTTAACGTAAATCAAGCGGCGGCTGGTGGATTACAACAGGCAATGCAAGGCACGCAAAACGCAATGAACTTTGCTCCAATGGCTATTAGGCCAACTGCATATAATGCGGCGAATGCTCAAGCCACTGGCTATAATCCAAGCGCAATGACCAGCGCAAATTATGGGGCGTCCACCATCGGACAATCTCCGACAGTCACAGCCCAGAACGTGCAAGCTGGTCAATTGGCAAACACTGATTTAGGGGCATACACAAATCCATTTGAGAGCCAAGTTGTAGATCAGGCATTAGGTGACATTGAGCGTTCAAGATTAATGGCTCAAAACCAATTAGGAGCGCAGGCCACATCTTCTAATGCATTTGGCGGATCTCGTCAGGGCATTGCCGAGGCTGAAACAAATCGTGCGTTTGCTGAACAAGCGGCAAGAACTGCATCTGGCCTCAGACAAGCTGGATACACCCAAGCACAGCAGATGGCTATGCAGGACATAGGAACAGCCCAGCAAGCGGCATTAGCTAACCAGCAGGCAAATTTAGCGGCTGGCACAACCACTGCTGGATTTGGTCAGCAGTCAAACTTAGCAAATCAGGCGGCACTAAATCAGGCTGGTCAATTCGGAGCAACAGCCGCAAATCAAGCGGCGGCGGCAAATATGGCGGCACAAAACCAAGCGGCACAATTTGGCTCAGGTGCATCTAACCAGATGGCCTTATCAAACATGGCGGCGTTAAATCAAGCAAATCAATACGGCGCAACCAATGCGATGTCTGCCCAAATAGCTAACCAGAATGCATTGGCTAATGCAAATCAGGCGAAGTTACAGGCGGCTAATCAAATGGGTGCATTAGGTCAGCAGGCATTTAACACTGGTCAAGCAATCCAAAATCAGCAGTCACAACAAGGTATTCTACAGCAGGGAATGCAACAGGCACTAATTGATGCGGCTAAGGCACAATATGCAGGATATACTGGATCTCCAATGCAGGCACTATCTGCGCCATTGGCGGCACTAGGCTCAGTACCTAACCAATCTAGCACAACTAACAGCATGAAACCTGGCCTTTTCAACTACTTACAGCTCGGAGCTAATGTAATCGGGGGTATGAAATAATGATCGGATTTCCAAGCAGAAACCCATTAGAAGAAACAAATTTGCAGAGAAACTACCCAGTGCAACAGCAACAGGTAATTCCAAAGCAAGTTAATCCTCTGGTAACTGGCGGTGGGCAAACTCAGATGCAGGGTCAGCCACAACCAAGAACTGGCATGGCTGGATTATTTGACAAACTTACTACAAGATCTGGCACAACAGGATTATCTGGGCTAGAGAATTTTGCGGCAAGTTTAGACCCACTTATATTGCCAGAGCTAAGAGCTGGTGATGCTATTAGAGATCGTGGCGCACAAAGAGTAAAAGCTGGCAATGTAAATAAGACAATTGAATATTTAAAAGCTAATGGCATGGCTGACATGGCGGCAATAATTGAAGCTAACCCAAGCGCGGCTGGCAACGTATTATCTGCAATTGCGGCAAACAGATTAAACCCTAAAGATAATAGAACAACTAAAATGAAAGATTACAAAGCGGCTAAGGATGGCGGCTTTACTGGATCTTTTACTGATTTCTTAAAATTACAGCAGTCTAACACCACGATTAATAATAAAATGGAAGATGCGTGGAAAAAGGGTTTAGGCGAATACGGCATTGATATGCTCAAAAGCATTACTCAAGATGCCAAAAACGCACAAAACATATTGATGAGATCTAGGCAGTTGGAAAACCTTATGGCAGATCCAGCGTTTAAATCGGGAGCGCTGACAGAAGGTCTAAATGAAGCAAGGAAAATTGTTGAAGCATTAGGCGGAGATCCAGCGAATGTCTCAAGTATGGAAACATTTAGATCTATCACATCCCAACTTGTTTTGGATAGTATGGGCGGCTCGTTAGGCGCTGGCTTCTCAGAGGGTGATCGTAAATTTGTTGTGGATATTCAGCCAAGCCTAGATAAGACTATAGCGTCAAACCGAAACTTAGTATCAATGCAACAAAAAATTGCTAACAGAAAACTTTTAATACAACAGATGGCAAACCAATATATTAAAGAAAATGGAATATTGGATACAGGATTTAATATATTCTTAGCTAAATTTACTGAAGCTAACCCTGTCTTTGAAAAAGTAGATCCTAATAATTATTTTAAATTAAAGTAAAAGGTTAATTAAAGATGGCTGATATAAACTTAGCAGAAAAAACCACAGAAGAAATACAGCTTGCTTTAGAAAGTGCTACAGCAAACGATGATACTATCAATATGGTTAAGTTTAAAGCTGAGTTGGATAGGCGGTCTAAATCACAAGCCAACCCTGTCGGCGATACAAACATAATTGAGCAAGGAACGTCTGGTATAAATCAAGCCATAGCAAGCGGATTTGGTTTTCCTGTAGATATGGCGGCGGCTGGGTTAAGCAAGTTAGGCGTTGATGTAGGCGATGCACCATTTGGTGGTTCTGCAAGTATAGAAAAGGGAATGGACTATTTAACTGGTGGTAATGCCATATCAGACGTTGCGCCTCAAACTACAGCACAGAAATATGTAAGATCTGGCGGCGAAATGATTGGTTCAATACCACCTCTAGTTGCGTCAGCACCTCTAGTTGCTGGGCAGAAGATCGGTCAAGTTGCACAACAATCTCCAAATATACTAAATGCGGCTAAGGAAATTGTAAAAGACACAGCTAGTTATATAAAAGATAAGCCAGCACAATTTGTTGGCACTGAAGCCGCAATTGGCCTTCCTGCAAGTTTTGCTGGAACTACAGCAGAGCAAATATTTCCAAATAGCCCAACAGCAAAAATGCTGGCAGAAATTGTAGGTGCTACAGTTGGCGTTGGCGGTAATGCGTTCACAACGAAACTTTTAACTAAAAATCCAGATGCGCCAACAAACTCTCTCGAATTATCGCAGGCGGCAAGTCTTATATATGAAAAACAAAAGCAAAAAGGCGTTGTAATTGTTGGTGATCAAACCCAGCAAATGTTTGATGCAATTGATCAAATGATGCGCCGTGAAGGGTTGTTAGACCCAGATCTTGGATTAGACACTAAAATTGGTGCAGGGGCTAGTAACTTATATAATATGTTTAAAGGCAAAGCTGGCAAGGCAATGGATGGCTCGGCAATGCTTACTTTTCGCAAAAACTTAAAGGCCAGATATTTAGATGCACTTAAACGTGCAGATGGCGGAACTGATGCTGGAGCAATAAGTAAAATATTAAATATTTTCGAGGAAGTTTCGGGGAATGTTAATAACGATATAAAAATAGCCAATGCCATGTACCATAGAGCTAGTAAGGCTGATACTCTTGATACAATAGTTGAGCTTGCCCAGAATAGATCTGACTCAAATCTTAACTTTGATAAAGCGCTTAGAAACCAATTTAGAACATTTACTAATCGCCTTATACAAGGAAAAGAGTTTGGCTGGTCGCCTGACGAAATTGAGCAAATGAAAAGCATTGTCCAAGGCGGAACAACAGAAAATATATTAAACTTTATAGGTAAATTTGCCCCAACAAACCCCACTGGCCTGATAGCAACTGGTGGCGGATCTATTATTGGACTAAACAATATTGGAATTACAGATCCAAACATAATTAGAGGCGGTGTGGCTGGCACAATAGCCGCAACTAGCGGAGCAAAATATGCCGCAGGCAAGATGCAACAGCAAAATGTTGACGCATTAATTAAAAATGTACTTGGTGGCAGGAAGTTAAGCGGCGTTGGACAGGAAAGAGCTGAAGCCGCATTAAGAGCTTATTTGATTAATAAGGGATTAATGACAGCCGAAGAAACAGTTAATCAGTAGGAAAAAACATGGAACTAAAACCAAAATCTATAATTGAAATCGAGGGTATAGTTTCGGATGCCATTGAGGATGCAGTTTCTTTTGTCGAAGGCGAGATTGCTGAAGATAGAATTAAGGCTCAGGAATACTACGATGGCGAGGTTTACTTAGGTCACGAAGATGGTCGCAGTAGTGTTGTGGCAACTAAAGTGCGTGACACAGTACGCGCTGTAAAGCCAAGTTTAATGCGTATTTTCCTTAGCACTGCAAAGCCAGTGGAATATATACCACGCGGCGCAGAAGATGTGGCTATGGCAGATCAAGCGACAGAATTTATGCACCACGAATTTACCAGATTAAATGGTTATCGCGTAATTAATGATGCGTTCCAAGACGCACTTGTAAAGAAACAAGGCATCGTAAAAGCGTATTGGATGACATACCCAGAAGTTGATATATTCACATATACAGATTTATCTGATGATGAATACACCTACCTGATCGAAGACGATAGCGTGACAGTGCTAGAGCATAGCGTGGAAATGACTATTGAGATGGACGCGATGGGCATGGAAATGGAAATGCCTATTCACAGCGCAAAAATCAGCAGGCGAAAAGAAGCTGGAGAATTGTGCATTGAAAGTGTGCCACCAGAGGAATTTTTTATTAGCCGTGACGCACGCACATTAAAAGATGCATATGTGGTGGCTCATAGAACAGAAATGAGAGCTGGCGACGCAATAGCGATGGGTTTTGATCCAGACGAAATTTTAGGTTTAGATAGCTTCGAGGGTGGCGGCGATACATCATCTAGTGAGGAATTTGCTAGACGTGGATATGACACTGATTTTAGTGATGAAGATCCAGCAGACCCAGCAATGAAAAACGTGACAATTACCCAAGCATATATGCGTATTGATGCGGACGGAACTGGCGTACCAATTTTACACAAAATAACCTGTGGTGGCACAAAGTATAAAGTGCTGGATTTAGAGCCATGTGATGAATGCCCATTTGCTAAGTTTGAGATAGATCCAGAGCCACACACTTTCTATGGCAGATCCTTAGCTGAGATAGTTATGGACGATCAGGATGCGGCAACATCAGTTTTACGAGGCATATTGGATAACGTCGCAATGACAAACAATCCGCGTATGGCAGTGACATCTGGCGTTAATATCGATGATTTACTGAATAACGAAATTGGCTCAATCGTGCGTATGCAACAAATGGGTCAGGTTCAAGATTTATCAGTGCCATTCCACGCTGGGCAGACATTAAGTGCATTAACTTACTTAGATGGGCTTGTAGAGAGCAAAACAGGCGTCTCCAGAGCCTCTATGGGGCTAGACCCAGATGCAATGCAGTCTACTACTAAAGCGGCTGTGCAGGCCACAATACAGGCTGGAGCTGGTCAAACCGAAGTAATGGTGAGAAACCTAGCCGATGGCATGAAAGACCTATTTGGCCTTATGTTGCGCCTAACCCACAAGAATATTGATGAAGAGCAGATGATGCGTATGAACGGCTCGTTTGTGCCAGTAGATCCGCGTATCTGGGATGGCTCAATGGACGTGATGATAAACGTCGGATTAGGAACTGGCAGGGAAGAGGAAAAGGCAATTGCCCTTAACCAAGCCCTACAAATGCAACAATTTGTATATCAGACATATGGCAGTCAAAATGGTCTAGTGTCGATGACCAATATTCGCAATACATTAGCTGATCAATTGGCAGTTGCAGGAATACGAAATGCCGACAGGTATTTTGCGCCAATTACTGAAGAAATCGAAATGCAAATGCTACAGCAACAGCAGGCGGCACAAGAGGCTCAGGGACAACCACAAGATCCAAACGCCGCATTCTTGCAGGCAGAGCAAATGAAGGTACAAGCTAAGATGCAAGCTGACGCCGCTAAGTTGCAAGTGGATATGGCGAAGAATGCTCAGGCAGATGACTTGAAACGCGATCAAATGGCGCAAGATTTACTTGTAGACGCCGCCAAGATTTATGGTGAATATGGCACTAAAGTTGACGTTGCCAGAGTAAAATCAGAGCAGGATAAAAACCGCATGATTGGTGGCATTGCACAAGGAAATATGTCATAATGGCTCAAGTTATAAGATTAGAAGCTGAAGAGGCCAGACGTTTAAAAAACGATACTGCTTTTCAGAAATTTGTAGAGAATGTTCGTGAAGATCAAATGAAGATCTTTGCAGAAAGTAGTGCATCAGACGTTGATGCGCGTGAGGAAGCTCATTCAATAGTGAGGGCTTTAAACGAAATCGAAATTACACTCGACGCCGCAATATCGGCAGAGGTAATTCTTGATAAACAAAGGAAGTAGCACCGATGAATTCGACTACACTAGACGAAGCTGTAGACAGCATGATCGTATCACCTGACGCGGAAAAAGATCAGGAAGAAAATTTGAACGAAGCTCCAGAGCAAGTGGAAGCAGTTAGCGACGGCGAAGCTGAAGAAATGGAAGCTGTAGACGAGGGTTCAGATGACGCTGAAGAGCTATCCAGCGAGGATGATAGCGAAATCGACTACGAAGAAACAGAGGCTGATGACACTGAGCCTGACCAAGAAAGAATGATCGAAGTCACAGTAGACGGAGAGAAGCAGTATTGGACAGAGGCTGAGTTACAACGTGATGCGGCTGGTCAGAAGGCGATTAACAAAAGGTTTCAAGAAATAGCCCAAGTGCGAAAGCAGTTTGAGCAGAAGGAAGCCGAAATAGCGAAGCGAGAAGCGCAAGCTCTTGGTCTAGCAAATCAGATACAAAATGGATCGTTGGTAGCACCTACGCCCCCTAGCTCTGAACTTTTTGAAAGTGATCCAATCGGATACATGGAACAAAAAATGAAGTACGACGAGGCGAAGACTGCATATGATCAGTCAATGTATCAGGTTCAAACTTTACAACAGCAACAACAGCAAGCTCAGGCGCAGGCGCATCAGTCGTATCTGCAAGAGCAGGCCGAGGTGCTTAGAAAACGTATTCCAGAAATTGCAGATCCTGTTAAGGGTGAAGCATTAAAACAATCGCTGGTTCAAACTGGTGTGGCTTACGGATTTACTGAGGACGAAATGTCTATGGTAACTGACGCGAGATACATCGAGGCATTGAATGATGCGAGGAAATATCGGGAATTGAAATCTAAGCGTAAGGCTACGCAGACAAAAGGCGAGAAAGCTCGTCCTGTCGTTAAGGCTGGCGTAAAGAAGCGAAAATCAACTAGCGTTCAAGCGGAGCAACAAAAGGCGCAACAGCGCTTAATGAAAACAGGTTCAATCGATGATGCATTGAGCCTGATGTTAAACAATGATTAACATTAAGTTAGTCTTCTAGTCTTTGAAAGGACAAACCCATGGCTCAGCCTAGTAATCTGTACGATTCGTACGATAATGCAAATTCAATAAGGGAAGATGTGCAATCAATTATATACAACATTGCTCCTGACGAAACCCCCTTTTTGAGTGCATGTAAAAAAACAACTGCAAAGTCAACTTTGCATGAATGGTCAACAGACACGCTAAGAGCGTCTGCGGCTAACGCTCACATCGAGGGTGATGACACAACTGCATCTGCGGTTGCTGGTGTTACTCGCCTTAACAATAGAACTCAAATTTTTAAAGACGCCATAATTATCAGTGATACTGATGAAGGTCTTTCAAAAATAGCTAAAGATAAGGAAATGGCTTACCAAATCCTCAAAGCTGGGAAAACCATGAAATTGGATATTGAAAAGGCTCTTTTCGATAACAATGCTAAAGTGGCTGGTTCTGCAACTGCGGCTCGTGAGCTTGCTGGTGCGCCAACATGGTTAACATCGAACACTGTCAAAGGTTCTGGCGGCGCAGATGCTAATGGTACAGGTTCAAATGCTCGTACTGATGGTTCACAAACAGTATTCACTCAAGCTAAGTTTGATACAGTAATGCAGAGCGTTTGGGAAAATGGCGGAACAGGTTCAAAGACTGCATATTTGTCAGCATTTAATATGACAAAATGTCTTGGATTTGCTGGTAACAACAACCAACGTGCAAACGTGGTTGGCGCTGATGAGCGTGTTATCAATTCAATCAGCATATATTTAACCCCTTGGGGCGAAATATCGCTGAAGCCCACGAGGGAGAACAGATCGCGAGATGTCTTCCTGATGCAAAGCGACACATGGCAAGTGGCTACGCTACGTCCAATGAAAAATGTTGAACTAAGTAAGACAGGGGATAATTCGAAAAGACAATTAACCACTGAACTCACATTGGTATGTACTTCAGAAGCGGCAAACGGCATGGTTGCAGATTGCACAACTTCATAAACTAACTATAGTAAGGGGGGGAAACCCCCCTTATTTATTAATAGGAGTAATTTATGGCAAAACCAAGAGCTGGCAAAGCAAAAGTAAAAGTAGTTAAGGGAAGAAAAATTAGCTACGGACAAGCTGGCCTAGCGAGTGATGGTAAGCCGAGAGTAAGAGCTGGCACAAAAAAGGGTGACGCATATTGCGCTCGATCTGCTGGTCAAAAGAAGAGATCTCCGAAGGCGGCTAAAAATCCAAATAGCCCATTGAATTTATCACGCAAACGCTGGAAATGTTCTGGCACTAAATCGAAGAGAACATAAGATGACAAGCTCAAAAATAGGCGAAAAAATTGAAATATCTGACAATGGCGAAATTAACATAAAGCGCACGTTTGATGGTAGCCAAATGATGCGTGACGCTGAATACGCTCGTCAAAATGCAGATAATAGCTTTGGCTCAGATCATAAGCTAATTGCACAAGTTGATGCGGCTTTGATTGGCGTCTGGCTTAAAGAGGCTGGCGTGAGCTGGAGTGACACAGAGGCGGCTAATCAAGTCGTTAAACGAAAATTAACATCTGGCGAATTTGCGGATCTGAGAGTATGGCAGGGCAAATACTAATGGAAATGGCAGACCTATGGAGTGGCACGCTCACATTCGCATTGGCGTTTGTGGGTTTTGTTTTACGCGGATATGTTTTAGAGTTGAACAGATTACAAATTCTGTTGAACAGAACGCGAGAGGAATATGTGACCAAAGTTGATAGCAGTGCGTCAATGAATAGATTGTTCAGCAGGCTCGACGCAATAGACGCTAAAATGGATCGTATATTAGAACGGAAGTAAAATGCTACGTTTCTTTATAGTAAGTTTTTTTATTATTTTTAGCAGTTTTGTTTATGCTGAAGATGACACAATAAATACGAATACTAATATAAATTCCAGTGGGTCTATGGATACGACTATACAAAGCCCACCACCATCGGCAATCTCACCACAAGTCAGCACAAGCGGATCTGATTTGTGCGTCGTGGGGATCTCAGGCGCAGTGCAGACGCAGATATTAGGTATCTCTGGCGGCAAAACTGTGAAGGACTTAAACTGTGAGCGTATTAGGGCAAGTAAACTACTGAGCGATTTAGGAATGCGTGTGGCTAGTGTGTCACTGCTCTGCGCCGATGATAGGGTCAAAGAGGCCATGAAAAACGCTGGAACGCCCTGTCCAATAAATGGTAAAATAGGCGATGAGGCCAGACTTGAATGGGAGATGAAAGCTGTGGAGGCGCGTATTAGCGAAGATCAGAAAAATCTAGTAGAAAGGCTGTTTGATGAACAAGCTGAAACAAAAGTTGGGCTGGGTGTCATCATTGGCACTTTGTTTATGTTACTCTTACTCTAACGCCGATCCATACAGTTACTGGGCGAGTACGAATGCCGCCAAAAATGGATTGAGCTGGAGTATGTCATCTGTCTTACCATCGATTGGTGGCGTCGATATAAATGGCCTGATCTACAGATACACTACAGAAAAAGAAACAGACGCAGATATGAAGGTTACAGTCGGTAATCTAAACTTTGGCGGCGATGGTTACTTGTTTAAAGAAACTGATGACTGGTCTGGTGTGCCGTCTAATACAATAACTAAGTCATTTCCATTAAATAACATTCCATTAGAGAAATGGGGCGATGGGTCAATCACAGTTGAGGGTGAGGGTACTGTTAAAGATGCTACAGTTGTATATACATTCCGCGTTGATGAATGTTATGACCCACAGCTTAATCCAAGTTGCGCTGGGTATAAGAAGCCCATTCCAGAGATACCAGAGGTTGAGGTTTATAATGCATTGGAAGATGACGCAGTTGTAGACGCAATTAAAGAGGAAGAATACGAATACCCAGATGAGGCTAAAATCCCAGAAGATGATGAGGACGATGAAAAGCCAACAAAGATTGAGCTGGGTCTGATGTCTGCTGAGAATGCATTGACTATGTTTCAAGATTATAATCAAAACGAGCTTATTAACATGATCAACAACCAAACCAATTTGCAATCATACTATGATCTTGCTCTAAATGGTGGTATATACAAAGATAAGTATCAGCTAAGTCAAAACCAAATGCCAGATAATAAGAAGGCGTTGCGTAATAATTTAGCACAACAACTAAAGCATGAACAAATGGTAGACATGCAGTACAAATAAGTGAGGTTAATATGAAATATTTAGCAATACCACTATTAGCACTAGCTACACCAGCTTTTGCAAATAGTGTAGATATAGTCGGCAATGTGGCGGCGAAGTGTGTTATCCAGACAACTAAAACTGGTGCATACGGAAACCCAACCCCAAACAAATTATCAACAGCCGTTTCTGATGGTGGAATACTTCCAGAAATTCGCATAGATGTGTCTATTGCGGATAGCTACAAGGCAAATATTACATACCCAACAAGTTTTACGTCATCACCATCGCTAAATGACGTTGTATCGTGGACAGGATCGGTTGCAGTGAGCAATACGAGTGTCTCTGGTATGTCAGGTTATGACAGCGCCAAAACTGTTTCTGGGGCTACTACGTCGTATACATTGACGCTGGCTGGATCGACATGGTTTGCAATATCTAGCACTGCTACATACGGCGGCGGTAAGCCGTTTACAGGTGGGACATATACTGCCCAAACGACTGCCACATGCATACCGAAGTAAAAGCACTTGTAATTGCTACGTTATTGGGGTCTGGCGTATCTGCTCACGAACAGACCCCAGCCTACCTAAAAATGAAGTATTCTACAGTTAAAAACGTAGTAAAATTTGAACTGTCTATATTTAACCAAAGGGAGCGCGTTAAATATTACAGAATAGCATTATTTGATAAAAATTTTGTGGGGCTTCCATTTTCTACGAGGCATAGGATAATAAAGGTTGATTACCAAACTAGAAAAAACTTTGATGTATACGTTAGGAAGAGCGATCTGGACGAGGCTCAATATATATGCACCATCTCGAAGACAATGAAAGAGCGAGGCTCTAAGCCGTTTGTCAGGTCTATGGTGTGTTCAAAAATTATGGAGGAAACTAAATGAAATATGCAATCATTCTATCCTTAATTGCTGGCAATGCATTAGCCGACAGCTCGTCGCTATCTCTGGCGTTGCCCACACCAAATCTCAATACTCAATCCGATAGAATAAGATCTGGCAGTATAGAATGCTCGAACTCTATCTCTGGCTCTACACTGCTGGAATACGGCTTAACTGGCCTGCTGTCTGGCCTTAACACTGACGCGAGGGGCAAAGACATTGGCGTTTACGCACGCATTGTTATTCCACTGAATGCACCAAAGAAGCGTATCGAGTGCCAGAAATTATTTGAGGTGGAGTTGTTGCAACGTAAAATGGAAATACGCATGTTGCAGGAAGAACTAAATGCAATGAAAAATTTACAATCTTCAGAAATGGAGTTTGAGAACTAATGGTCGATACAACTAAAATCGCGGATGGTATTGATGGTTTAGCTGACCGCCAACTTAAAGCTGGGGGCATGAAGTTGACGGCTGGTTCTATACTAGCAATATTTGCATTCCTGTCTACAATAGGATCTGGATTATATGGTGGCTTGCTAATGTGGCAAAAGATTGAAGAGCTGGCTAATTTAGACATATCCGCATACCAACAGCAAATGGATGTGATGGATGCAAAAGTTACAGGCATATCAGAGAAGGTCGAGGAGAGCGTGGAATATAGCCGTGATATTAAAAATAATTTACGTGATGATCTATTGCGCGTTGAACAACAGACAGATCGTATTGAGACAATGGTTCGTAAGACTGAGGATAAAGTCAGGGAAATGATCGATAAGGCTGAGGTGCGCTTTGAAAATCAACGAGAACGTGTTAGAGTTTCACAAAGCGGCGAGATGAAAGAGCTTGAAGATAAATTAATGGGTAAGTTGCAACGAGCGCTTGATAACCCATTAGCAGATTAGGATTATCACAATGGATGAATTTAAAAAATTTGATGTAGATGGAAATGGCACAATTGATCAGGCGGAATGGGATCGCATGGCGCTGGAAGATAGGCGCTTACGAATGCAGGATGAAGACGCCCAGCGTGATGCAATTAGGTCAATGACGTGGTTTGCTCTATTTGGAATGTTACTCTATCCATTCGCTGTGATTGGCGCTGTAATTTTTGGATTAGATGAAGCCGCTAATATATTGGGATCGATGGCAAGCATTTACTTTGTGTCTGTAGCTGGTATCGTATCTGTATTTTTTGGAGCTAACGCATTGGCGAAAGGAAAAGATAAATGATTGGATTAGGATTAATAGGCCAAGTTGCCGATCTTGCTGGCACTATGATTGAAGGCAAAACTGCTGTGAAGAAAGCTGAAGCCCAAACAAAAATGAAAATAGCAACAGGTGAAATTGATTGGGATATTGCCGCTATGAAAGCTACTGAGAATAGCTGGAAGGATGAGTGGATTACATTGCTGTTTAGCATACCTCTCATTCTGGCATTCTGTGGTGATTGGGGTAATCAGATCGTGCAGGATGGATTTGCCGCTTTAACTAATATGCCAGCTTGGTATCAGTACAGCTTAGGGGGCATTGTGAGTGCATCAATTGGGATGCGTGGTGTAAGTAAATATTTCGGAGGTAAAAAATAATGTCATTATATGAAAATATTCACAAAAAAAGAAAACGCATAAAAGATGGTAGCGGCGAGAAAATGCGTAAAAAAGGCGCTAAAGGCGCTCCAACAAACAAGGCGTTCAAGCAAGCGGCAAAAACTGCGAAGAAAAAGCCAACTAAACGTAAAACTAAAAAGGCATAGCAATGAGTGAAGCAATGAAAAAGCTCCAAGAGAAAGTTGGAGCAGGCGCTGATGGTCACTTTGGCAAAAACACGGCTAAGGCCATTGCCCAGCACTACGAGCTGTCAAATGAAAGAGCCGCGCATCTTTTAGGTCAAGCTAGTCACGAAAGCGGTCACTGGCGGCATACAAGAGAAAATCTGAACTACAGTGCCGAAAGTATGATGCGCGTATGGCCTAGCCGTTTTCCTGATTTAGCTTCAACTGAAGGGCTTGCCAGAAACCCGAAAGCATTAGCCGAAAGTGTATACTTTGGCAGACTTGGTAATGATACTAAAAGAAAAGCAAGTTTATATGTAGGCCGAGGATTTTTACAATTAACTGGCTTTTCAAACGTAAAAGAATTTGCGGCAGATATGGGTGTGCCAGAAGTCATTGAAGACCCACAATTGCTTGAGGAAGAATATGCATTTGAAACTGCATTGTGGTTTTTTAAGAAAAATAAGTTATTTGACATTGCAGACGATGGTGTGAACGACGAAACAATTTTAAAAATCACACGTCGGGTCAATGGTGGCACTCATGGGCTTGTAGATAGAACTGGTGAAACAAACAAAATCTATGAGTGGCTCAACGCATAACAATAAAATCGGTAGAGCTGGTGAATTTCTAGCTCTATCGAGATTATCATTCGCTGGCATTTCCTGCATCTTAGTCCAACATGAGATTGACGATGCATACTTAAAAACGCCAAGCGGTAAATTACTGACGCTACAGGTCAAAACAGCCAGCAAGAAAACTGGAAATGCGAGGCAGTACAGGTGGAATACACAGCCCCTTGGAGATAATAAGAAATCTGATGTGTATGCTTTGGTGGCATATGATATTAAAAAAATTTATTGGGCTAGGGGTGACGATCCCATAATAAAGAAAACGTCAACTCGATTATATCCAGATCAGTTTGTAGATGAAGAAAAATTATTAAATCAAGTTATAAATAGCTTCATAGATTAAATAAATCTCTTGATGATTTGCGCTGTTAGATTTATTTAGACGTGTGGGTAGCATCGGGCATGAAACTACCCACACGATATATTTATTTTAGTTTGAAGTAAACGTAACGCAGAGACTTAGCACCAGCGTTTCCAATAATAGGCGTTGTTTTCTCGTAAGCACGATCAACTAATTTTTGACGATACATGACGTTAAGCGTCCACGCTATATCTGATACGCCAATCCCACTGCTCAGGGCTATCATAGTGGTAGTATATCTTTTATAACTTTTCATATGCTTTAGAATAGCGTCATACTTCTTTTGAGGTATAGGCTTGATCTTACGAAGATCGTGATCAGTCACAAAGTTTTTGTGTGAAGGCTTGTTAACTGTAATTTGGCGCGGCCTCTCAAAAGTTTTATTTATTTTATTTCTGAGGCCACGCCTGATTTGTTCCTGCTCAAAATTGTATAACAAGTGGGAATACATGATCTCATATTTAAATGTAGGCTCATCCCTCATTGCTTGGGCGACTTGTTCTTTCGTCGCATAAGCGAAAGTTGGTGTTCTACATTGTTTAATATCGCCAATTGCTCCTGCATCATCCAGACATAATAGCTCCTCGTCCGAACTTCCTTGCCCTTGAGATCTTCCTGCACTGCCTCGTTGAGCTTGATCAATCTCGTTATCGCTTTGTAGCAATCTTTGGTGTTCATTTGTATTCTCCTCATTCATCATTTTCACGCCTAACGAATTTTCCTTGATCATCCAGAGCTGGGATTAGCCTGTTAGGTTTTTCTGGCATCTCTGGCAGAATTAATCCAGTGCCAGCGCAGTTTGTGCAATCAGCTTTCTCATACAGGTAAGTTTCATGAAAGATATTATAATCTTTTTCGAATAGCGTTTCTCCTGCGCCATTACATTCTGGGCATGGGTAATATTTACTTGCCATTGGATAATCCTTTTGGTCTGAGTTTTGGTACAATAAATGACGAGCTGATGTAGCTTGTCTCGATGCATTGAGCCATACTGTCCATTTTTTCATATGGCTTGTAAACTACTGGCAATGCTTCACCACATTCACGCGCACTGCGATAGAGCGTGGTATCTTGTAGCTCCACGCCGCCAATGACATACGTGAGAACGAGCGTTGTGTAAAATGTCATGATTTATCCTCTTCTACTGATTTTGGTTTTGTAAAAAGAGGTGTTTCTGTTGGAGCAATTGTTTCCATAACTTGATCCAATGCCTCTCTGGTTCTTTTAGTTTTTTCTTGTTTTACAAGCTCATCTAAGTAAGCATTAAATTTATCCAGAGTAAGTAAACGTGAGGCTCTAGCAATATCTCTAACCCAATTGCTATCTTTTAATTCAGCATTACAGGCAACACTAGCATAAGCGCCACACCAAAACTCATAATCAGATTTTAGTTTTTTCAATGTAGCCATTATTCATCCTCTGCAAACGTGTGGGCATAGCCGATTTCAGTTAAGATCCATTTACAGCCACCATCCAGCTTATCTTTGTAATTAGGTATGACCGCGCCAATCAATTCATCGGCTGGCTTCAATGATGTGATACCAGCCTCAGCTAAGATTTTCTTTGGCAGGAACACTTCGTCATGTTCCTTATGAGTGAAAGCAAAGCCGAAGCCATGCTCATGAATTGATTTGATGATTAATCTTTGCATTTTATTCTCCTTAGTTTGCGTTAATAATTGTATCCAGAAAAACTATAATCTCTGGAAGGTGAATGCAGGCTAGGGCAAATAATGCCATAGCCAAGCCATCTTTGATCATTGTGATGTTCATGCCGCCAACAACTTTTTAAATTCTTTTACAACATTGGCTTTTTGACGTGTTCTAATCATTATGTAATCGGCTTTTTGCTTATCACTGTCAGGCATTTCATCAGCCTCTTTGAGAAGTTTTATCGTTTCCATGTATAGATTATAAAGCTCTGATACTTGAACATCTATGTTCTCTGCTTCCATCTCCTCAATTTTAGCATCTACAAATTCATTTGCTTTCTTTGCCGCATAAAAAGCCATTTCGATAAGGACATTCAAGTCATTTCTATTAACGCGCTTGTTTCTAGTCATTTTCATTAATTTATCTGCGGCATAATTTGAAAGACTGCCATAAGCCATTATTGCTCCTGACTTACAAATCCCTGCATCTACAGCTTCATTTATTCTTTTATCAGCTAAATATTTTGCATTAACTGCACCATTTTGATTAAAGCAATGGAAGTGAAGACGATCTTTTAATTTTAATCCATCGTCTGTTTTTATAGTTTTGCAAATTTCTTCAAAGGTATATTTAGGCATGTTAATCTCCATTTGTGTTTGTGTTATTTAAGTAATCTAACAGATTATGAGATAGGGTCAAGCACTTAATATATCATTTATATATCATTGTGCCTGACCCAGCTTAATTATTAATAAATTTTCCGATCTGTAGACCAGATTTTTGTTGCCAATCTACCATTTTTGAACATTCGCCTAACGCAAACATAATTAACAGAATGTCTACCAATCCAAGCATCACCAAGATTTACCGCGTGTTCTAAATCATCTGCGTCAAGCTCAATGATTTTTTTGTCAGTATGAACATGAACAACAAATGTCGTATCATCTGCTTTTCTTTTTAAACGCTGTGATGCCGCTTTATCAGAAAATATAAACTCAGCATTTTCTAATTCTTTAATTTGATTTTCCATTATTTAATCTCCCAATTATTAATGTCTTCATGATCAAACAGTGTGTCTTTCTTCCATGTGATCCATTCATCCATATTTTTTAATGTAGTATTCCAATGAATTACTCTTGTTCGAGAATGCCTATGCATAATATATCCATGTGGATAATCGCGGCTGATAAAGTAACCAGCCTGCTCAAGCTCGTCACTCAATCTCCATTTTCTGCTAGTTTTAAGGATAGAATTTGGGTCTTTATAATCTTTTACAAAATTTTCCATGTTAATCTCCATTTGTGTTTGTGTTTACTCATACAGAATAGCAGTTATTCAAATAGGGTCAAGCGGAAAATATATCTTTTATATATCATTATGTTGTTGACGCCATCTGAATAACTGCTATTATAAGGTATAAACACAAACGAGGAGACTTTATTATGAAAACATATATCGAAAAATTAAGCATCAAAAAAGTATTCGCAGGATACTATGAAGTTGTAGGACACCATCGTGATCACGACATTAATATTGTTAGTGTTGTTAATGATGGTGAAATTCAATGGCATACAGAAGGCTGTTCTTACTCTTCACTGAAAGATGCAAAAGCTAACGTATTTCAAGAGTTAGCAACTGAACATGCAGAGATATATTCTGAATTAAGAGGAGAAGTATAATGACTGACTTTAATTATAATGACGGCGGACGTGTCGCATCAGGCCGCAAGGGGACAACTGGTGATTGTGCAGTGCGAGCAATGGCAATTGCTTTAGAGCTGGATTACGATGCTTGCTATAAAGAAATAGCTCAGGCCAATAAGGATAATGGCAGAGCTAAATCTGTTCGTCATGGCGTTATGAAAGATGTATATGGCGCAGTTTTAAAACGTCATGGGTGGGTCTGGCACTCAGCGCCAAAGTTTAAAGGTGTGAAAGCCAGAGCCGAGGATATGCCTGACGGCGTTGTCATAGCTAGACAAGCTAGGCATTTTGTGGCTGTTATTGATGGAGCTGTTCACGACATATGGGACTGCTCACATAAAATGGTTTACGGCTATTGGGCTAAGGTATAATTAATAAGCACTGTGGCTCAGGTTGCAGTGCTTAGATAATTAAACCTAGGAGAAAAGAAATGGTTGATAAGAGAGTATTAATTAATTTTAGCGAGGCGCAATATGAAGCCGTCGCAGAGGCCGCCAACAAATCGGCTCTGAGCTTCAATGCGTTTGTCAGGATGGCATCTTATATGGCGGCGTCTAAAGCTGGCGTTGAAGTTGCCAAGCCAGAGACATCTGACGCTGAGAATATACAGGTTGTGGAATGATAGTCATTGGTGTTGATTGTGGTTTCTCTGGAGCGATTGCACATTATTGCACACGCACTAAAGATCTGGATGTCGTGGATATGCCGACAGTGCTTAACTCAAAGAATAAAACGGAAGTTGATATTTACACGCTCCTGCATATTTTTGAGCCAGAGGCAAAGTTAAGAATGGCTGTGATTGAGCAAGTGGCATCGAGGCCAAATCAATCATCGGTTGCCACGTTTAGGTTTGGCATGGGATACGGATCTTTGCTTGCATGTGTGGCGGCTAACAAAACGCCAATGCATTTAGTGACGCCTCAGAAATGGAAGAAACACTTTGGCTTGTCATCTGATAAGGATACCAGCCGACAGTTGGCGATGCAGAGATTTCCAGACCATGCTGATAAGTTTGCCAGAAAGAAAGATGATGGCAGAGCTGAGGCGGCACTCATTGCGCTGTATGGCGCAGAAGTTTTAAACAAGTAAATTAGGAGAATATAAATGCAAATAATACCCAGCGAAGAGCTGTCAAATAAGGCATACCACGAACTGCCTGCAATCTCGTCAAGCGCTGTGAAGACAGTCGCAACGTCATCATTGTACCACTGGAAGAATGCTAAGTTTAATTCTACACCAGCTATGATCTTGGGATCTGCGTTTCATGCGATGCTGTTAGAGCCAGAGAAAAACTTGGTTACAAACTCTGGGTTGCAACGTCGTGGCAGTAAGGCTTGGAAAGATCAGGAAAATTTTCTAGGTGACGATGAGATCCTATTGCCAGAGGGGGAGTTCGAGCAGTGTCAGAAAATGGTTGATGGTTGCCTGCAAAACAAAATGGCTAGAAATTTATTAACCAATGAAGATCTGCTGGCTGAATATAGCTTTATAGCTGAATGCCCAGAAACAGGGCTTGAGCTAAAATGCCGCCCCGATGGGCTGTTAAAAGAGGCTGGTATAGTAATAGACCTAAAGTCGTGCTTGGACGCATCCTATCGTGGTTTTGATAAGGCTGTGAGAAATTACAGGTACGACTTGCAGGAATGTTTCTATCGATACGTCTTAAAGTTGTGCGGCTATCCAACTACAAATTTTATATTTATAGCAACTGAGAAAAACAGTTATGCTACAGCTTGCTATGAAATGTCAGATAAATATAACAAGTATGCAGAGGCAGAGATGTTTAAGACATTGAAAAAAATAAAAGTGGCACAAGATACAAACACTTTTGATACAGGCTGGCCTGAGCTGGATACGATTAGTCTTCCAGCTTATCTTGATGAAGACCACGGCTTATAAACTAATCCCAGCGTAGGGGTGCTACGCATATTTAAAAGAGAGGGTTAACAAAATGTTACCACAAATTTATAGAAGAACAGATATAGAAAAGCAATTTGGTATATCTAGGGCTGGAATTTATGCAATGATGGCGGAAGGAAGATTTCCTAAACCTGTAAAGCTCGGTGAGCGTGCAGTTGGATGGCTTGAAGAAGATTTGAAAAATTGGTTTGATAACATGCAGGAGACAAAATAATGCAACACATAATATCTGGCGTGAAGGCGCTATATCCAAGACTTAATTCTACATACAGATTTGATCAAGAAGATTATCGTAGCGTTAAGTGTGATCCCAAAGAAGAGGGGGCGGCTTACGAGATGTCATTTAATTTGACAGGTGAGCAGTGCAAGGAGCTGAACACGATTTGTATGCAGGCATATAAAAATGCGGCGGCGTTGGAAACAAGTAAACGCAAGTGGCCTGAGAAGCCGTTGAGTTTGCCATACAAGATTGATGACAACAAGCAAGGTCATTGGATTGGTAAGGCTAAATTAAAAGGCGCTTATTCTGGCGAAGCTACAAACCCACCACGTCAGGTTGATGCATCACGTAAAAAATTACCTGATGGATTTGAGCTGACATCAGGGTCAACTGTGAATATCGCAGTGACAGTCGTGCCATACAATACAGGCACAATTAATGGCGTGTCGTTGAGATTACGTGCAGTGCAAGTGCTAGAACTGGCTGAGAAGCAGGAGAGTGAAGATCCATTCACTGAAGTTGCAGGCGGTTACTCTGGCGGTG